>Ga0325400_1007185_pt1 | contig 10643 bp, 13 predicted proteins | sample PopdelMetagenome_2_FD_205662 | JGI IMG/M metagenome (GOLD analysis project Ga0325400, IMG submission 205662) | Populus deltoides microbial communities from Bellville, Georgia, United States - Xylem-PdKOR-R1 | ecosystem: Host-associated > Plants > Phyllosphere > Stem > Wood/Secondary xylem...
CAATTAATTCATCCATGCTGCTGAAGCCCCTTTCCGAGGAACATCTTAAACGATGAATCACTTGGTATTAATTGTATGATATCTGTTAAAGGGGGGAGGAGGTGATTTAACATATTTACTCCAACTCCTAGGATCTCAACCTCAAGTCCTGAATGGGCGAACCATATGTCTCATTGCTTTGTTGTGGAATAAATAAATAAATAATGTAATAGTATTGTTGGAATATTGCAAAAGAGAGCAAACGAAACACCAGGCATTTTTTTTTTCTTCCTTGCATTTGACTTTGATCCTAAAGCAATGTTTGGTACCGTAATAACATTTATTTTTTTAATGTCGAGACAAAATAAGTTGGAAAACAAAGAAGAAGGTAAATGATTTTTTGAATAAAGAAAAGCAAGGATTTTTAATACTGGATCAATATCTTACAATTCTTAATATTAAGTGAAATTATTGGAAAAACATACCTTCAGAGCAAATAAATATGTTTTTCCTTTGATATAAGTTAGGTATGCCAAACATGTCTTTAAGGTTAGGATGGGCTAAGCCTAGCCACGCGTGCTAGGTTTCTTAGTTTAAGGCCCAAGCCTAGATATATGGGTTGGGCTTAGGCCCAATCCAACTCGATCTGATTGGGCTGGTAGAAGACCAATCCCTTTTTTATAAAAGAGTCGAGCCCAGCCACACGAGCTAGGCTTAAATGAAAGGCCCAACATGACAATGCTTCAAACCCAAATTTGTAAGCATTGTGTCACACTACGGAAAAGAAAGTTAAATGGTTTCCAAAATAGGAAGAACTCAATAATAACATAAAGTAATTATATAAGTACCTTTGCTAGGGTATTGTGACTATTACTCAATATTCATCGTGCCTACTTCATGATAGCTTTCTTCAGAAGACATGAGAGGATTTAAATAAGTTGCTTCCCATTTTCTATCTTCCTAGACAAGGAGTTGTGTAACCAGTCCTATTAGGTTTCTTAAATTGTCCTCAGCATCACCATTCCCCAAACACTTTATCTTTTTTTGTTTGGTTAGGTTTTTTCAAGAATGATGTTATACAAAAGATGTTTGGTTTTTGCAAAAGATCAATATCATAGATAAATTTTTGGAACTTCAAAGCTAATTCCAAACACAAAAACCATTTCGATGTAAGTTTAAAGCAAATTTGTTTCAAACAACTCTCATTGACAAGGTTTCATAAAGGTTGAATTTTAAATTTTGGTGTAGGTTTTTTTTATTTTAGTAAAAATATGAGGTCACCTTCTGTTTTCATGATTTGTTAGTCCAAGGGCTTGGGTTTCAACTCGAGAATTTCAGAGAAAAAAATCTTTGAAGTATTCATTTTACTTGTATGAATAATATGCATAACAATAATCTTTTGAAGATCTTATTTTTCATGGCAGAATATTGCTTACCAACCCATATTACTTTTGATTAAAAAGGATTTTATTAGGCATCTAATATAGGCTTTGGCTTTTGATTATGAAAGAAAATGATATTTATAGGCTCAAGAGGTTTTAAGGGATCTTAGAACTAAGGTGCTTGTTTCCAAGCCTTTCTTCTAGTTGATGACCTCATAGACTATAAGTTTGACTTTGTAAAATGATTTTGACATGCCCTAGTTTGAATTATTTGATTTTAAGCATCATCATCGTACTTATTATTTTTATTTTTGTACAATGTGCTCAACCTTTTTTAATCTTTGAATTACTTCATGTTCCTTTTTTTATTTGGGCACCCTTGAACTTTTCATTGATCATTGAGGATCATTTCATATAATCCTACATTTAAGTTGCTTTTCTAATCCTCGTATTTGCCCCTAGTATGGGGTGTGATCCAAGTCAAGGTTAATTTGCAAGAAAAACTTACAAGGCTCAACGGGGACTTGAAATGGATATTTTTCAAGTATTATGTAAGGATTATCAAGGATGACATTTTCTCATTTCAAATGCATGTGTTTAGGATTAATAAGCTTGGCTTTATTTCATCGGGGTTAGTTGGGCATGAAAAATTATTTTTTTCATCATAATTAAATTATGAATCATTATTCAACCAACTAAAACTTAGCTTCAAAGTTATTTTGAGTGGTGTTTGGTTTATTTTTTAAGTTTCTAAATGTTTGGTCCCCTTGTTGGGAGATTACTTAAATCCGCAAAACTCACATGTTAAAAACAAACACCAATTTGACCTCTGAATTTGTACTAATAACTTTAATTTCCCAAAAGCTTTTTGATCTTTTATGAAAACACAAAAATGAGGTTCTTTTTTAGCCTATGAGATCATGTAAAGTTTTTTTTCCAAAATTTATAAAAAGAAAAATACACCAAAGAATTCTTGGCTAAAATTTGATCTTTATTGATTTATTGACAAAGTACGTTATGCATAATACTTCCTTACAACATTAAAATTTACGGGTTTAGTTAAATCATCTCCGACCATCTTGGTCAAAATCAAGCCTTCTTTGGAAAAGGTTTTCTTCACCACATCTATATAGTCCTTCATAGTTTGACATCCATTTGTTCTGATCTTCTCCCAATATTATCAAGATCTTCTTCAATACCAAGTCTCCTTCATTGAATGCCTTTGGTTTGACCTTTTTATTGTATGTCTTAGCCATTCTGCTATGTTATAACTAGTAATGACAAATTGTTTCCAATCTTTTCTCACTAATCATATTCAACTACTTAAATTTCAACTTCGTCCATTCTAATTCTTCTAATTCCGCATCAATCTGAACCCTTAATGATGGAATCTCTATTTCTAAAGGTATTACCACTTCCATCTCGTATACTAAAGAGTAACGGATTGTACCCGTAGAAGTTATGGTTATAGTGCGGTATACATGAAGTGCATATGAAAACATCTTGTGTCAATCTTTGTAGGTGACTATCATCTTCTGGATGATCTTCTGGAGGTTTTTATAAGCTACATTGACAACACCATTCATCTTGGGTTTGTAAGGAGAAGAATTAAAGTGCTTAAGTTTCCACTCAATGTAAAGTTCAGTTTTCAGCTTCCCATTGAAATTTTGAGCATTTTCAATTATCAATTTTGCTGGTAAGCTATAAATACATATCAAATCCTTCTCAGTGAACCTCTTAACCATCTTATGTGTCACATGTGCATAAGAGATGGCTTGTACCTATTTAGTAAAGTAGTCGATAGTCATCAAGATGAATCTATGCCTATTGTTGGCCTTTGAATTGATTGGTCCTATGACATCTAATCCCCACATATCAAAAGGCCAAGGTAAGGCCATATTAAACAGGGGTGTCAGAGGTGCATTTATCTTATCACCATATACCTAACACTTGTGACATTTCCTAACATAATCAACACAATCCTTTTCCATAGTCAACCAAAAGTATCCAAATCACTACATCTATCTTGCCATTATATACCCATTAGTATGAGTTGCATAAATCCCCTCATGAACTTCTTGTAATAATTGTATAGCTTTTTTCTCATTCAAACACCTAGAAAAGTCCCTTTGAATGACCTCTTATACAAGATTTTACAATCTAAATAATAATTCATCACTATCTTCTTCAATGTCTTTTCATCTTTCTTGAAGACTCTTGGAGGATATTCCTAGTGCTGGATAAACCTCTTGATACCATTATACCATGGTTTTCCATTTGGTAGCTCTTCAAGCAACAATGAGTTTATGGATTTCTAACTTTGTTATTTATTGGTTGAATTTTTCCCTCAATATTAATATGTGTCATTGAGGTAGTTAAGGCATCAACAAATTGGTCCTTGTCTCTACATAGGTATTTGATCAGATTCAGTTTTGATATTAATCAAGTTGTATAATACAACAAGAACTACCTAAAGCCTTTTTGCACTCTAAACCAAAACATAACATAACCTTTATATCATAATGTACTGGGATTTATAATCATTAAGCTTTTTACTCAAGTAATAAATGGCTTGTTCTTTCCTTTCAAATTCATCATGCTGGCTCAACACGTACCCCATAACTGTTTATGTCACTATCAAATACAGGATCATAGGTTTTCCTAGCACAGGGGTACTATTTGAGGCAGGTTTTCTAAGAACCTTTTGATCTTATCAAAAGCTTCTTAGAAATTACAATTATACACCCCAAGATTCTTCTTTCTAAGCAATCAAAATATCAGCTCGCAAGTTACCGTAAGTTGGGATATGAACCAGGCTATGTAATTCAAACGCGTAAGAAAACTTCCAACTTCTTTCTCTGTCTTAGACACTAGCATGTCCTGGATTGCCTTTAATTCATCTAAATCAACTTTTATTCCTTGACTACTTACCATGACGCTAAATTTTTTTTCTTGTTTTTACCCTAAACAAACATTTAATGGGATTCAGTATTAATTGAAACTTTTGCAACCTCTTGAACAACTTTCTCAAAACTTGCACATGATTTTCATATTTCTTTGATTTGGCAAGTATATCATCCATGTATACTTTCACTTTTTGATGTATTATATCATAGAATAAGATGATCATTGCCCTTTTATAAGTGGCCTTGGAATTCTTCAATTCAAATGCATTACCTTATAGCATAAGGTTCCCCAATGCATGATAAAGGTAGCTTTCTCTTTGTCTTCCTCGACCATTATAATCTGGTTATACCTTGAAAATCCATCCATGAATGAATAAGTGGCGTTTTTTTGCAGCATTGTCAACTAAGACATCTATGTGGGGCAAAACAAAAGTCATCATTTGGGCTTGCCTTGTTCAGATCTCTATAATCCACACATATCCTAATCATGTTATCTGTTTTGAGAACTACAACTATATTAGCCACTCACTGGGGATAATGGACCACGTTAAAGAACCCTACATCCCCCTGCTTTTGATTTCCATCCTTTACTTTGAATAGCATATCTGAGCGTATTTGTCTTGCCTTTTATTTGACTGACTTGCTTCTTTCCATCAAGGGAATTCAGTGTACCACGACGTTGATATCCAAACCAAACATGTCCACATAAGTCTAAGCAAAGAAGTCCATATACTCTTGCAACAAGGAGACCAAACCATCCTTTTCCTCAGCTATAACAAGTGTCTCAATCTTCAATTCTTTCTTATCTTGTTCAATACCTATACTTATCACTTCTAATTCTTTCTTGACAAGTTTCCAAGTTTTCTCAAATTTTTCAACTAACCTAGTAAACTCTTTTAAATATTTTTCTTCTCATTCTTCATCACCCATTGCAATTATGTTATCAAAGTTTGACCAATTATTATTAGTGTAATGGGTGTATGGATTAGTGGAAGATTCACTTTCAAAATTACTAAAAATGAAAGGTGTGTTTGTGTAAGTGTGTATGTGCATGGAAAAAAAAGGAAACAAAACACATTTTTGAAAAGGAAAAAACCTTATGGCATCATGAGCTAGATTGTCAACAAGATTAAAAAAGGTAAAAAAAAAAACAAGACAAAATATCTTAGTAGGCATGATCAAACAAGAACAATTATTTTATGAACACAATATGAACGGGCTTAATTTTTCAATTCTGGAATATCTCTCTATATGTTAGCTTCCTCACAAAATCTTTTATAGGAATGTCATTAATGGTGTGAACAGACAAATGAGGCAGCATCTCATCCTCCACTTCGACCTTCATCATTCAGAGTATTGATGCAAAGGTTAGTTATCTTTAACACATCATCATTCGATCTATTCATCTGAGAAGGTCTTGGGAAAGTTGTTCGAAGTGGTGGGATTGTCAACTCCTCTTCTTTCAACTCCCGTCCTTCGATTCTTGCTTCCTTCTTGATCCTAGTAATACGTCTGTAGTCTTCATTGTTGAACTTATATCTAAGTCTGAACCTCTCATCAGCACATTTTGCCTTTATCATATTGACTCATTCTGGAATTCTAGTGTCAAGACCAAATTGGAAGGGAATTCCATGTTTCAAAAAGCAATTAGTTGCCATCATTGCTGCTTTTGATATTTTTGGCTTTCTCAACACAATATTCTCAAGAAACCACTCTATGTTCACAATCTTGAAAGATGAATATTTCTATCCTTACCATCCTCTATTTTGATTAAGCGTACTGTAACATTTATTATCATGGAAATTGTTTCATCATCTTTAACTGTTATCGTCATTCCATTCATGATGTACTTCAAGTATTGATGCAATGATGAAGCTACCGTTCTAGCCACATAAATCCACGGTCCTCCCAACAACATGTTATAGAAAGGATGGATGCCCATCACTTAAAGTGTCACCAGAAATACCTGCGGTTCCATATATAACTCTATTTCTAAAGTCTCGGATATCTATCTTAGTGAGCCATCATACACCCTCGTCGTTATGGTCTTTGGCCTCGTATATGATTCATCAAGCACGAGTCTTGGAAACACATTCAATGTCAAGCCATTAACAATCAATACCTTTCCTATTAGGATATCTTTACATCGTATCATGATGTATAACAATTTATTATGATTAGTTCCATCGGGGACCAACTCATCTTTAGTAAAATAGAGATAATTTGAGGCTTGGATTCTTCCTACCAGGTGCTTTATGGTTTTTTAGTTGATATCTTAAGGTACATATAACTTATTTAACACCTTCTACAAAGCCTTTTAATGAGTTTTAGAGCTCAAAATCAAAGATAACAATGATATCCTAACATGAGTTTTCTTGAGTTGTTCAACGATGTTATATTTATTATACTTTAATAACTTAAGGAACTCATTAGTCTCTTCCTCTGTTACAGGCTTATTTAATTCCTCTGACAGGTTAACAACCTTTTTCCCCTTAGCTTTCCTTTGTTTCTCAAGCTCCCCTGAGGTACCTTCCACTGTGAGTTAAGCCTTTGATTTCTACTTGAAAAAAATATACTAGTTTTGTGCTTTGAATGGAATACTCATAATTATATATAAAGGCATTGTAGTTTCCATTACTTATCACTTTAGGTTTGGATAGAATCAATTTGAACAACCCATCAACAGTAAATTGTACATGGCAAACTTTCTTGTTCTTGCTAGGTTCATCCACTACGGACACCTCTCTACCTGTTGCCTCTTTGATTCTCAGAGTTTCTCGAGTCAATATTTATATCATTTTATTACATAAATCTTCATATTAATTGATCATATGGCCTTTTTCCTTGGTGATACTCACAAAAACTTCTTATTATCAACCTATTTTCTCAACTACCCTCTTTGTATTCAGTTTTTACTAACATTTCATAAATCTTATTTAGAGACATCTTTAAGCTCATCGGGCCTTCAATTTCCAATGCATTTGCGGTTTTGCTACCTGTAACATAATTAGGTAGAGGATTTGTATTCATATTCAGGGCCTTCTCAAATGTTATCCATCCAACTTTGATCAACTATAGGTGCTTGTTCTTAAAGGCATTATAGGTGTTAATGTTGTGTCTTGTGATGCTAACATGATGTTCGCAGGTGAGCTATGGTTTATACCAGCTAGGATAGGATGGTTGTAGTGGTGTAAATGGTACTGAAGCTATTTGTGCTTAGTAATTTCTGGTACATCTCACTCAAGGATAGTGGCAACAAGGGTAGTTATTCTTGAGTTTTTTGGTAGTTTTTTTTGTCAATTTTTAGCTTGGTTATTGAATTAGTTACTTTGGGTTTCTGGCTTTTTAATGAGAAAAGGTGAGTTGAAGTTGAAGTTGATATTGATTATTTAGGATGAAAGGGTTTAAAAGCTGTAATTTTAAAAACTGTTTTTCCTGCCTCTATATCCACCCTCGATATTATCAACATCTTTCTTATTCCCTCATATACCAATTTAATATCACCTCACTCAAGCTATCCTGAAAGAAATGCATTAACAACTTTTCATCTTGCACCACCTCTACCATCTTATTACAATAGGACTTGAGGTTAGTAGCAGGGTATTGAGTTCCAGTGTACTTTATAAACTCAAGTAAATGAAATTTCTTTGGTGCAACTACCCTTAGAACTAGACATATCTCAATGACTTGAACAGGATCATATAAGCCGACATATTTGATAACCCTTAATCTTGCGTTTAACATTGTTATCTTATCATAATTAACACCCTCAAAGTATTTTGTCTTGTAGAATTCATTGGTGAACGCATCCATAATTATTGAGGTTAGTGTAAGTATAGTTGACTGCATAAATGTCGTATTACATTGGGGTTCCTGACCTTAGCTATCCATTTTTTTTTAGGTTGGATTGTAGCTTGAGTTTAAGCAAAGCTCACAAACCGATTAGATGGACCTTTGCCAAAGATTTTCTTGAGAGTTTGTTCTAGTAGGCTAGTGATGTGAGCCATGTTGATTTTCAATGAGTCCAACTCCTCTTGAAAGCGAGCATCATAATGAACATGTTCCTCATCTTCCATGTTTCTTTGTCAAAGTCTGGTGTTGTAGATTTTACAGGTTTGGATTTTGCATGGACCAATATTTCAATATGAATATGCACACATGACATTTAAAACCCCAAAGTTATGTTAATGTATGAATACAAATAAGAGTGTATGTATGGTACATCAAATATGGATTCACAAAGCTAATCCATGAATTTTTCCATTGAATATGAGCAAAATCTGTAGTTTGATGAATCTAAAGAGATTTTTCCCAAGTCCTTATCTTGGTTTTCATATTGGTTATAAGCCCTTTTCATTCAATAAAATACAAGGAATTTTCACATGTGTAGATAAGATTCATATACATCTTTATTCATTATCAAAAGCAATTCCCTTATTGGCTACATTTCTGATGAAAGCCAAAACATCATTCAAGTATTCCTTTTATCTTCTAGCACTGTTGTGGATCGGAGAGACCTTTACTCATAGTTTGTTTTCCCTTCGAGCCACCATAGCGATTAACATGTTTATCTTTTCTATTTTGTAATGGAACACAATGTTTTCTTGGAGCAGTGTATTATTGCTTGTGACTGGTGACTCGTTGTTTATATTTAGCATCAAAACTGTCTTTTTAAGTTATTTGATATGGTCTTTAGCCCTTTAAAATTCTTGTTCGATGTCAAGCTCAACTATTTTCGTGTTCATTTGGACATCAAATCTGATAATGTGATCTTACCACTTTTCAAGCTTCTGTCTTAGCTCATTTAGTTCTCCTTTAACTCTTAGATACTGCTCTTTCAGCTTCTTCAATTTCTCCTCTCAGATTTCTAACTTGAATTGGACTATGGTGACTCATTCTCTTAAGGTATTTGCTCCATTCATGTAGTCTCTCATGTTTGATTTGGCTTCCTTTCTAGCTTTATTTTCATCATCAGCTTAGACTTTATACTGAGCTCTTAATTATTTTTCTTCCTTAATGATGAGATTTGCTAACCTATTCTTTTCTTTTTCAGCTTCCAACCTCTTCTTATTATTATCTTTTTTAAAAAAAAAAAACTATCAATTCTTTGTCAGCACATGTTTTTCCCTTAGCATTCCTTTTTACAGTATCCATCTTTTTTTTTAGCATCACATTCTTGTTCACCAGATTATCGTATTTAGCCATCCTTTCTTTCAACTGTTCTTGGATCCTTTATGCAATCTTCTCAAAATTCTTAGCCATGTTTTGCCATTCACTAATCATTTCTTGGTCATTCTTTCTTCCATATCTAAGTCTTACATTAATACAAATATTTGGTCATCCTTTTTCTCTCAATTGTTGGTTTAGAAAGGCCTTCATATTTTCTTTTTTAAAGAGTTGGTTTTCTAAGAACTTCTATTAACTATTGCTATTACTCTGCTTAATTCTAAGCTTATCCGTTCACTTCACAGCTCCTCTTCATTATAACCCTCTTTCTTTTAGGTTCTCAAGTGAAAGATGGTTCCGCTTTGCTAACTACCATTAGGCCTTATACTCCAAAGCTTTTAAGTACCCCAAAAAACCCATTATTTCTCCAACATGAGTAATTAGGGCTAATTGAGGATTCATCCTCATCTTTATATCTGTGAACTAGTACAAGCTACTTCCAATCTTATCTGACAACTTTTAATTCAGCCAAAGAATTAGAATTCTTGAAAAATCTAGTATATTCAGTTAAACTCCAGGTTCTTGGTACATGTTGTATCTCTCAAAACTACCTAGAAACTAATGAAGGTGAATAATCCATGTAACTAGATAGCCCAATCAATGGGACTCGTACTTTATCTCTACAACTCATGATATAAGAGGAACTTTCTACCCAAGGGATTTTCATCTAAAGTTACTATGAGGGATAACCTTATATTACAACCAGAAATTGTTAAAAACTTCTCTCAAAGTTTCCAAATGGCTACTACCTATATGAGCAATAAAGGAATACAATATCGCATTTCTCTCTTTTCATGTAGCCTACAATAATTTAGCAATTGGAAAGTTTAAGCCATGATAGTTGTAGTAGGGTTTCTCTTTGTTTGTTCATACTCAATGAAGGTGTTAACGGCTTTGACCCTAATAATCCCAGCAACTTCTGAAGAAAATAGGATTAGCCTAAAGATGCTAAGAACAATCGTTATGTATCTTTAATCTCCTAACTTCCCCTCATCGTTTTTTGTCTTCAGCTTAGCCTTAATGAGCTTCCATTTAAACCCCCCAATTAGTTCTTATATATTAGTTAATTTTGTCTAAGTGTAGTAATTTGGCGACTTAGGTAATTGTGTCCCGAATTCTTTGTTTGAAATACACCTTATGAGGGTCATTT
>Ga0325400_1007188_pt1 | contig 10642 bp, 4 predicted proteins | sample PopdelMetagenome_2_FD_205662 | JGI IMG/M metagenome (GOLD analysis project Ga0325400, IMG submission 205662) | Populus deltoides microbial communities from Bellville, Georgia, United States - Xylem-PdKOR-R1 | ecosystem: Host-associated > Plants > Phyllosphere > Stem > Wood/Secondary xylem...
CTGGGATTCGGTCAGCTGTGAGTTATTGGAGAGCAAATATTGTCGATGTTGCCTGCAAGTGATAATGAGTGTATGATATTACAATATATAATTAACAGTATATTACTAACAAAGTTTAATTAGTATATATTACACATATATAAACTTATTGAATAAAAGGTCTCAACTCATCACAGATAAATAGAACATAGCTGTGTGCTTGTTTGAACTCTAGTTCCGACAAATATCTTCCTCTTACGACATTTTTAGGTGTAGGTTGTCTAGTATTGGAGAATATTGACAAGTTCCCACTGGAAGGCACTTCACTGCCATCATCATGCCATGGAACGGTACTCCAGCTAGGCCTCACATATCGAAGCCTCAACATGCGCCTTGTTCTTAACCTTTTTCTTGAGATTAAACAAGTACCTGCATTGAATTAATCATGTATTTTCAATTAAGAAAACATTGAAAATACTTTTATATATGAATTACATTGCAACTGTAATATCTAATCGTTCGAATGGGTACATCCATCTATATTGGACCGGTACTCCAACTTTTACCTCGAACGGTAGATGTATAGGGAGATGCTCCATTGAGTCAAAAAATGATTGAGGGAATATCATATCAAGTTTGCATAGTGTCTTGACGATATTCGTTTGAAGCCTCTCAATGCGCTCAACGTTCAACTTGCTAAAGCATATATCTTTGAAGAAATGACTGATCTCCGTGAGTGCATCCTATATTCCCTTTGGCAACAAATCATGAAAAGCTAATGGGATGAGTGTTTGCATAAACACGTGGCAGTAATGACTCTTCATTCCATACAATCTGTAGTCCTCTATATTAACCAGCCTTGATATGTTCGATGCATGTCCATCCAGAAAACGTAGACTCTTAAGCCATTTGTAGACTAGCAGTTGTGCGTTTTTCTCTAACATGAAGCTTGCTTTTAGTTTTGCGACCCATGACTCATCCTAAATCAACTCCATATATTTATGGTTACAATATAAAGCTATATCCAATTTAGCCTTGATGTTGTCCTTTGTCTTCCCCTTCACATCCATGATGGTTTGTAACGAGAATGCCCGCATATCATGCACTCAGTCATCTCAGCATTTTTAAGGTAGTATAACATGCAGAAGTTAGGGCATATGTCAATTTTCTGGTATTTTAAACCAAAGGGTTTCATCATGGACTTTGCAGCATAGAAGATCTCTTTCAGCCTGTTCCTTTCAGGTAAAATGCTTCTCGTCTATTCAATAATTTTGTCATACCCGGCCTCACTCAACCCGTGATCTGACTTGATGGTGAACACCTGTGCTACGGCCGATAATTTACTGTGGTTTGTGCAGTCATCTTATAATGGTTCGTTAGAATCTTTCAACAAATCAAAAAATCTAGCTGCATTTGCATTAGGTTCTTCTTCTATGATTGAAAATTGACTGACATTACCTTCATTCATTCTCATTGCATCCATAACCATATTTCTGTAAGGATTAGTGTTGTCATTTACCGCTTCATGCAAGTTGCTAGCACTAGAACTTGACCCAACCATCGTTTCTCCCATTCTCCTCTTACTAACAAATACTTCTCCATGTGCATACCAACACTCGTAATTCTCCATAGACCCTTTGTGTAGAAGATGCATCATTACAACATCTGGATGTAGATATTTTTTATTTTGACACTTCTTGCATGGACACCTAATACCGCCTCTAGTAAAATTTCTGGGAATAGATGTTGCAAAATTAATAAAACCCTGAACCCCGTTACAATAATCAATCCTCCGCAATTCTTGGGGTGAATCTCGATACATCCATGAACGATCATCCATGACATATATTGAACCTTTATAAAATTATGATGACATCATGTATTAATTAACTAAGTTAGGTAAATAAACTTGCAAAAATATTACTTTACCTCGAGATTATGTAACAAACCAATCACAACTTCTCATAAATATTAAATATTCATTATCATTTATCAACATCCATATAAATTAATATATATAAATTTATGAAAATTACCACTCCGCAATACCATTGATAAAACTTTAAACGGACCCATTAAGCAAGCTATTAATTATTTCAAAATAGCACATGTAATTCGGTAATTCCATAAAGTTTTAATAATTTACAAACAAATAGAATCTTACAAAATCTAAAACAAACCATAACAGGTATAAAATTATACATTCATATACTATAAGTTTGTTTGAGAAATAATAATAAAACATGTACATCTACTAACAAAATACTTATACTAAAAAAAAAATTTAAATTTAAATGTTAAAATTTAAAAAGATAGAATTACTTACAAAAATTAATAAAATCCGTCGGTTAATCAGAACACGGATGTTGTGATCACAAAACTTCAAGAAATATAACTTGTTGTGTTGATATGAAGGAGATTTTTGTTTGGGGTTGAGGGGGGTTGGTTGTTTGCAAATGGGGAGAGTTGGGATTAGGAAGAAGAAGGAGAAATAGGGGAGGAGAGGGTTGACAGAGATGGCATATATTAACTTTTTCTAACGGTTTCACCAACGGATGTTCTGTTGGTGAATCCGTCGGCTATTCTGACGGAAAATTCGACACGTCATCGTATGGATCTGCCATTTTGAATCCTCGGTGATTCCGTCGGCATTTCAAGCGGTGAACCAGTCACGTCACCGCACGGATCTGCCATTTTAAATCCCTTGGTGATTCCGTCGGCATTTTAAACGGTGAACCAGTCACGTCACTGTACGGGGCTGTCGTTTTGAATCCGTTGGTAAAAATAACCCCGTTAAAACCTCCACGTCAACGACCCGCCTTTTTTTTTAATTCTGAACTTTCCGTCCGTAATTCATTCGGTAACTACCGACTGAAAGTGTTCGTCAGTAGTTACCGACTGAATTACAAACGAAAGAACTTCCGTCGGTAATTTCGACCTCAAATTACTGACAGAAATAATCCGTAGGTAAATCCGTTGCTATTAAGCGAATTTCTGGTGATATGAACATGCAATAAAGCCACTCTTTTTTCTTTTTTCATTCATTTTCATCTTCTTCTTTTTTTTCAAATTTTTTTCTAAGACTTTTTATATTTTAATCATATTGCAGCCTAATTCCACAAGATAAAGTTTTTAATTGTAGTAGAAAGATACAATTAAAAAATAAAAAACAACAATGTAAAACATGGAGAAAATGTATGGTCAATCTTAAGGTTTAAGAATCTTTATCTTGTTCCAAAATATTTTATTTATTTATTAGTTTCTAGGTTTGAGAGATGAGAGAGAAACTCGCCGGAAAATAACAAATGAGATAGAAAGTCATAAGACCATTTTCTAACCACAAAAAATGATGATCGTTGTGTCAATAGATTCTTCTTCTCAAGAGAAGTTTAATGGATGTAGTTTTCCTCTTTAAATGATGGGAAAAGTAGATCAAGTTTCATTTGGTTTATTTTGATTCGACATATATTGATTCTTTTCAGAGTGATTTAGAGGTATTTGGAGTTTGTTAAGTGGTTTTTTGAAGTTTATATTGTATTTTAGAGGTGTTCTTGGGTACAAAAGAATTAAAAATTTGATTTTTTGGGTCTAAAAACATAGACCTTGATTTTTTATGACCAAGCCAATTGAGGACATGTTGTTTGTGCTGACAACTCGCATCCACTACAAGTGACATGTCGCCCTCCTTTAAAAAACTAGAATATACAAGAGCACACGATGCTTCTTTCGCTTCTAGAAAAAAAAAAACCAGGCATGTGTCTCGGCTTTTAGGCCCAGACACACTTAGGCCTGATCCATCAACTTATGGCCTTTTTTATTTCCTTTTTCATTAAATTTTTATTTAAATATTGATTTATACACTCTCTCTTATTTATAAAACAAATTGAATTAATTTTTTTTCAATGGTGATTATATATATATATATATATATATATATATATATATATATATATATATATATATATATGTTCTTAGTTGCATGACACTTCAAAAAAATTAATTTGATTTGTATTGAATTTTCTTCGTCTCATATTTGATATGAATTGGTTGTATTTGTATGAATTTTTATATAAAAAAAGAAATCATTTGTTATTAGCAACAATATAAAGCCACTAAGATAAAAAGGAATGAAAATATTTAAAATAAAGATGACAAGTAGTACAAAAAAATTGTATATACATCGGTCATTTTATTTCTACTATGAAGATTACATTTACACTTTTAATGTTTTATTATTGTTAACAATTATTTTTTTATTAATCAGTTCACATATTTCTTAGTTTATTTTATAAAGTATAAACAATATTTTTTTGTTTCTCAATAAAAAAAATAATATGATAAGAACATATCCATAACATAATTACTTTTTTCACATTAAAAATTTACTTGAAATCCTACCTGCAGTGTAAATAGCATGTTTGTATTTCCAATTAAAAAATTCATAATACATTTTAAAATGCATTCACAACATTATCATATTATTTTATTATGTTTGAAAATAACTTGGAATTGTACTGATGACATCGTGTGAGTGATAAAACTAGTTATAAACTAAACCTTATGACCATCACTACCAGCAAATGACAAATACAAAGAAAACACTGATAAAATTTTTATGTCGATAGATTGTGGTAAATTTTACCGACAGACTATTCCTTCATTGTATCCATCGATAAACATTGATGAAATATTCCTTCGGTATATTCTAAGAAAATTAAAGTGAGAAAAAAATTTAAAAAAACTGAAAAGTATGATGATGTCACTTTTACAGCCATAATTATCGATAGGTTATTTCATTAGTAAATCCATTTGTAATATTTAATTTATGACTTGGCTAGAGACTCTTCTCTCTTCCTCCCCCATTTCCTCTTCTTCCTTTATTTTTCAATACAACAAACAACACCTCCTCTAATTTTATCAATTAGTTTATTATGTTAATTTAGTTAGTTTGTTAATATTAATAAAAAAATTTATTCTACAAATTTTAGCTAAAAGGAAAAAATTGAACGGAATAGAGTTAACAACGCTATTGCTATGAGGGTTTAGAAGAATCATACTAATTTTATTCAATTCTATTTTTCATTTACTAATAGATAATTCATTTGTACCATATGGGCTGTGTGATTTTTGGTACGAGGTGAAAAAGAAAGCTAAAAAATATGCAAAAGAAAAAGAGCTTTCAGGCTGGAAGAATGTGACGGTTTGGAAGAATTCCAAACCACCATACATCTCAGAGGTTGTATGGGTTGAATATATTCTGCATGTGACATCTGAGCGCTTCGTGCGATATTCATAGTCCAATACAGAGAACTAGAACCGGTGTGTTCACGGTTCCATTACCACACACACCAGCGATTCTGTTACGTTCATTTCACATGCGAAAATGATGGTAAGTTTTCATTTTTATTACATCCTTTTTTTATTTGTTGTTTTTTAAAATATATTTAACTAACAACATATTTTTTCTTGCAGGCTTGGTTCTTGGATGCGAGCCAAGCCCAATGAAGCTTTTTGTAGAAATGCACGTGTGAACCATAAAAAAAGGTGTAGCAACTCATCAATAGTCGAGTTCAGCACTTTGTGATATGTTAGTTTTAAATTTGTTTTTTGTAAGTTATTATTTTTTGAATTTGCTGACTTTTTCTTCCAAAAAACATATGACATCTGGTTAAAGAAGAGATATGAGGATGATTCTTTAATCCAAATTTGTACCGATTCGGATTTGTGATTGAAGGCATGATCATTTGGTGGACCTAATAGAAATTAGGTGTATGGTCTTTTTAACATTATGGTCGAGGACTTGTGGATGACTCACAATGTTTCAATCATTGGATGTTCGCAATCGATTCTAAGCACTAAAACTTCAGAGTTCGAAGCAATTTTAGACTAATGAGTACAAGCTTAGTCAACCCATCTTACTACTGATTATGCATGACTTACTTCTAAGATGACTAAACTCTGTCGATTGGTAATGAAGATGAAATCATAAATGGGTGGTACATGTTCTCCTTTTCGTTGGCTTTGCAGTCCCAACAAAGACTTGCTTCCTCCTCCTTTTCCTCCAACACCTGTATTCTAGATTATATTTGAACTTATAAATATTGAAATTTGTAATAAATATTTTATTTTTATATTAATTTAATTTACTTTAATTATTTATTCTGTTTATTTTTTAAAAAATATTTTAAAATTATCACTAATGGTATTACAAACGGATTAAGATCGTTAATATATTCCAAAGAGTTGAAAAAAAATTATTACAAATGCTAGTGTCATTGTTTAATCATCGACGGAATTTCATCCAGTCTTTTTATCAGTTATATGTCAAATTCATTGAGAGAAATACTGACAAACAAAAAAAATCACTAATGGAATTACATACAGTTTTCTTGTTTGTGATATGTCATATTCACCGATGGAAATATTGACGAAATGAAGCTGGTAATTTTGTTTTTTAGGGAACTTTGGTCTTCAGTAAATTTATCACTGACAGACCACAAATCACCGATGAGAATTTTTATGACAAATTATTTTCATCTGTGAGCTTGTCGGTAAAATTTGTACCGACACACTAAGAGAATAAATATCAATAAAAAAAATTTCACAGTAAATTTAAAAATTTTGGTAGTGCAGGGCATAACCTTCTCATCAAAAACAATTCTTTAAATAAAAGTCTAATTAATTAATAATTAATTAGACCCTCCTTGAGAATTTTTACATGTTGAGTTAGTTAATAGAGATCTGAAGAAGTTGATGGATCATTTATAGTGGAAAGATTTATAGCCATCTCTTTCCTAAAGTTTATGAGCTAGTGACCATGGAAAAACTAGAAGATATGTGTGAAAAAAGTAAATAAAATGGATTTTGTTTAAAAAGTTTGTATAGATGGTGCCATTGATTAGGTTTAAAGGAAATTCTAAAACAACAACGTCTTGGCAAAGCTAGTATTGTGCTAAAATAATGTAAATGGGTTGTTGTACTTAGTAATAACGAAGAATCACAAGCACCTAGAAAACAAGTCTCCTTTGGGCTCAAAGACCTTCTGATGCTTAGTTAGGATTGTAGGTGTAAATCGCCAGATTTAAAAAAATTAAATTAAATGAATTTAAACATGTGATCAGAAGGTCAAAAAAAAGTTGTTAGTATAAATCCTGATCGAAAATCAGTAACGTTATCATGGAACAATAATAAGACCATAAATAAATTAAATAATGAAAAGGTAAAATAAATATATTTTGAAATAATTAAATGATCTCGAAGATTTAGTAGAATAAGTGATATGATGATCCATGCAAGGATAGAACAAGAAAATTCAGATTTTTAATGTAAAATCTCCTACTGATAAATTTTACGCTATCAAACATGATTTTTAATTTGATTGTCAGATCAAACTAAACTTTTACAAAAAGTTTCCTAACATAATGCTCTATCTAAGGTTACAATTTCACTATAATTAGAGTTCAGGAAGGTTATACAAGAATATCAACAGCCGGATAAAAAATAAAATATAAATTTATTAATGACATTTACATAAATAAGTGAATAAAATAGATAGAAATTTTAGCTCCTTACTCTCCTTGAACAACTAGTTTTGCTCGAAAGAAAAAAGAAAAGAGAGTTTGTTGCTTCCTTGTAATTTTTACACCGAAAACTTAAGAGAATTCAAGGTTTTAGGCTAGAATAAGAGAGAGATGATTTCTTGAACCCATCAACCACAAGAATAAGAAGAAAATAAAGTGAGAGAAAAGGAGTCCTAGAGAGAGAAGGAAGAGAAGTTGAAAATTTATGACTCGTTAGCATTCAAAGCTCATTTTACTATAAGTATGGAGTTCTTAACCTAAATATAGAAGCTTCGATGAATACAAATAGAATTTACGCTGAAACTTATGAATTTTGAGTTGAGGTTTTTGAGGAAATTTGAGGAAAATAAAAATTAAATGTTATTTGAATCAATTGGGTTAGATGGTAATAAAAGTAAAATTATGGCAGGAATTGAAATTAAACTTAGTATCTAAGAATCAGCCTTAATTGTGGAAAGTGGGAGAAATGTAGATTTTTATATGTGCATGTTCAATTGTGTCAAACTAATGTATGATGATGTATTGATGACGATTTGAAAAAAAAAATTCCACTCTTGTTGTGAGTGTTTAGCTAACATTGGAAAAAAGAGAAATTAAAAGAGTTCTTTATTATTATTATTATTAAAAATGAATACCAAATGTTCGTCTAACCTTTTTGAATATATATTGACTATAAACTAAAAGAGGAGAGAGTTTTATTTATTTATTTTTATGAAGTATTATTCATTGAAATAATTTTTTTTTTTTCAATTTTCTTTCAATTATTTTTTTTAATTTCATCTTTTAATATTAGATTTTTTTTCCTATTTAGTTATTAAACTCTTATTAACTATAAACTAAAAGAGGATGGATTTTTAGTGTACCCCTCATTACTCATTGGAATAATGCTTTGCTTTTTTTTTTCTTTTTTGATTTTTTTTTCAATCAATTTTTTTTAATTTCATCCTTTAATATTAGATTTTTTTTCTATTTAGTTATCACACTCTCATGACACGAATTCCAGGTTTAACAGGTTAACTTTATTAGACGGGTTAACCCGGTTGACTTAGATTTTTTTTCTTGATTTTTTTTCCAATTTCATCCTTTAATATTGATTTGATTGAGAATTAAACTTCATGATTTATTTTGTTTACTTTTTATTAGGTTATCTAAGTCTCATGACCTAAGAATAGTGCTTAACGGGCTAATCCGAGTTGACTTTGGTTGTTTTTTATGTCTTTATTTTATTGAATTTTTTTAATTTTATCATTCAACATTGAGTAGGTTTGGAATTAGACTTCATAATCTGTTTTGATTTGCTTTTTATGAGAATATCATGGTCTCACGATCAAGGTCATGAGTTTTGACATTTAACCCTGGTTAAATCAGGTTGTTTTTTTTTTTCTTTTTAAGAGGTTATATCGGTCTTATGATCCGAGTCACGATCTTTCAACATTTGAACTTGCTTTTTATTGGATTGTCCCTGTCTCATGACCTAGGTTGCGAGTTTGACGGGTTAACCGAATTGACTCATTTTTTTAATTGACTTTTTTTTTCAATTTTTTCAATTAATATTGTGTTTGATTGATAATTGGGCTTTATGATTTGTTTTGATTTGTTTTTTATTAGGTTATCCTGATCTTATGACTCAAAAATAGTGTTTAACGATTAACTCGGGTTGATTTGACTTATTTTTTATGTAATGTTTTTAATTAAAATTTTTACAAATTTCATCATTCAGCATTAGGTTTGACATGGGCAATTGAGAATCGAACTTTATAATTTATTTCGACTTTCTCTCTCTGAGGTTATCTTAATATCAAGATCAAAGTCGTGAATTTGATAGGTTAGGTCAGGTTAAATCAGGTCATTTTTTTTTATTTTTTATAAGATTATTTTGGTCTTATGACTTGGGTTATGTATTTGGTGGATTGACTCTTGTTTTTTTTTATGTTCTTTTATTAATTGATTTCTTTTTTAATCTCATCTTTTAATATTGGGTTGGTTTGGGAATGAATTTTGTAATTTGTTTTGATTTGCTTTTCATGAGATTATCTCGGTCTTATGAATCAGGTTGATTTGGCACGTTAACTCGGGTTATTTTTTTAGATTTTTTTTAATTGTTTTGTTTTTCAATTTCATCCTTCAATATTGAGTTGATTGAGAATTAAATTTCATAATTTATTTTGATTTGCATTCTATAGGGTTATTATAGTCTCATAACCCATACCATAAATTTGACATATTAATCCAAGTTGTCTTAAGTCAATCCAATATGTTTTTTATTTTAATATTAAAAAAAGATATCATTTTATAATTTTATTTAGTCAAATATTATTTTCACGGGTTATATGAGTTGTTTTTGGACTAGTAAAATCAACCGAGTTATATTGAGTAAACTCTTACATGATTTAATTTTTTTATTAGAAAAAAATATTACTAATATTCAAGTATTTTTTTATATTAAAATAAAAATTAACATGACTCACAATATAAGTGGATGCATAATCTAGTTGTTTTTACAAAAGAGAGAGCTATGGTAAGAAACTACAAGGACACTGCTATAACATGAAAATGTCTTTCATAAACCCAAAGGAAATTGTCATTTTCACACGTTAATTGCCTAATAATGTCTCATTGTCTCCAAAAAGTAAAACCACCCAGATCTTAGGGCTAGAATTCATGATTTTGACATGTGATCTAACATATTAAACTCCATAACCTAATATTGTGGTTGACAATATGCTGTTGGTCGGTTCTTTTAAGAGGGTTTTTTTTTTATTTCCCATCCTTCACGCTCGATTTGTTTATTATATGCGACGTCGTACGTTTTACTTCAATTATAGATTTAAAAATATTTAATTAATTGATATACATAATAGTTTTGCAAATGTAATATTTTATAAAAAAAAATATACAAGTAGGGTGTTTTATCTTAAATGAAGAATTCTCACCTTTTGTGAGCTGTTCTATATGTTGTTAAACGATCATAAAATCTTTCAAATATATAGTTTGGTACAACTCTATGATAAAGATATTTCCAATTTGATAAAGTATGAAATGAAGACTTAAGAAAATTAAATATGCAATCAACATGAATTCTT
>Ga0325400_1007189_pt1 | contig 10642 bp, 6 predicted proteins | sample PopdelMetagenome_2_FD_205662 | JGI IMG/M metagenome (GOLD analysis project Ga0325400, IMG submission 205662) | Populus deltoides microbial communities from Bellville, Georgia, United States - Xylem-PdKOR-R1 | ecosystem: Host-associated > Plants > Phyllosphere > Stem > Wood/Secondary xylem...
CACCGCGAGCGGGCGGGTCTCGGCGATCGGTCCGCCCTCGCGCTGGCGCGTGCCGGTCTCTGCGTCGCGCTCGGCGACGGGCAGGTAGAGGTCGGCCCGCGTGCCCTGGCCGGGCTTGCTCGTCATAACGAAGGCGCCGCCGAGCTGCGCGGCGAGTCCGTGAACCATCGACAGGCCCAGGCCGGTGCCCTTGCCGCGCTCCTTGGTGGAATAGAAGGGCTCGATCGCGCGCGCGAGCGTCGCCTCGTCCATGCCGGTGCCGGTATCGATCACGGCCAGCCGCACATAGGCGCCGGGCGCGAGGCGGAGAGCGGAGCCTGGCCCGACCGCCTCGGTTGCGGCGACCACGGTGAGCCGACCGCCCTCGGGCATGGCGTCGCGCGCGTTGACGCATAGGTTGAGCAGCGCGAGTTCCAGCTGATTGGGGTCGGCCAGCGCCGGCGGCAGGTCGTCGGGCAGCACCAGCTTGAGCTCGACCCGCCCGCCGACCGAGCTGGCGATCAGGTCGCGCATCCCCTGGACCAGCGCCGCGGTATCGACCGCGCGCGTCTCCAGCGCCTGGCGTCGTGCGAACTGGAGCAGGCGCTGCACCAGCGTCTTGGCGCGCTCGGCCGACTGGAGCGCGCCGTCGATCAGCCGCGCCGCGCGCGCGTCCTCGGCGTAGCGTTTGCCGAGCAGGTCGAGCGCGCCCGTGATCGGGGTGAGCAGGTTGTTGAAATCGTGCGCCACGCCCCCGGTGAGCTGACCGATCGTCTCGAGCTTCTGTGCCTCGTGCAGCTGCGCCAGCGCCAGCTCACGCTCGTCGATCGCGGCGGCGACGCGGCGCTCCAGCGTCTCGTTGAGCTCACGCAGCGCGATCTCGGCGCGCTTGCGCTCGGTGACGTCCTGGAAGATCACCGCCACCTCGCGCCGGCTCGCCGGTTCGACGCGGAAGGCGGCGAGTTCGAGGTGGCGCCGCGTAGCGACCAGCTCGCGCTCGAAGCGGATCGCCTCGCCGCTGGTCAGCACGCCACGGTAGAGCTCGATCCAGCCCTCGGCCTCGTCGCCGACCATGTCGCGCACATTTCGCCCGACGACGTTCGCGATGCCGGTATGGCGCTCATAGGCCGGGTTGGCCTGGACATGGACATAGTCGCTCAGCGGTCCGTGCGGCCCATCGAGGAACTCGATGACGCAGAAGCCCTCGTCCATTGTGTCGAACAGGGTGCGCAACCGCGCCTCGCTCTCGCGAATCGAGACGAGCCGCGCGCGCGCCTCATACTGCCGCCGCCGCGCGCGGATCGCGGCCCGCGCGAGGCTGATCAGGGTGGTCGGGTGAAAGGGGCGCTCGAGGAAGGTGACGTTGCCGAGCAGCTCGAGGTGGCGCACCGCCGCGGGATTGCGCTCCAACCCGCCGCCGCGGCTGGTCAGCAGGATGAAGGGCAGGTCGGACCATTCCTCCTGCTCGCCGATCCAGCGCGACAGTGCGCGCACGTCGGCGGTGGCGATCGCCTCCTCGGTGACGATGGCGTAGCCGGCGCCGCGATCGAGCTCAGCGATCAGACCCAACAGCATGTCGCAAGCGCGCGCCTCCAGCCCCGCCTCGGCGAGCATCTCGGTCGCCACCGCCGCGTCGCGGCCGCGTGGAGCCAGTACCAGCGCGCGCTCCGAGAGCGTGCTGCGCTTCACGCGTCCTCGCGCGCGAGCAGCGTGGGTTCGCCGAGCAGCTCTGGGACGCCGCGTAAGATACCCTGGAAACCGACGAGCGGCTCGCCGAGTGAGACGCCGCGCGCGCCGATCTGATACTCACGGATTGAGTTCTCGTGTGATCCGGTGCGTTTCTTGACGACCGAGATAGCGCGGCGAACTTGCCCGAGCGCCTCGAAATAACGCAGCAAAATCACCGTATCGGCGAGATAGGTGACGTCCACCGGCGTGCTCATGTCGCCGACCAGCCCGTGCTGCGCCACGGTGAGGAAGGTCGTCGCGCCGCGGCGATTGAGATATTGCAGCAGCTCGTGGAGGTGGAGCACCAGCGCCTGTTCGCCCGGCATCGAGGTTTGATAGCCGTTGAGGCTGTCGACCACCACGGTCTGCGCGCCGTGCTGCTCGACACAATGCCGTACCCGTGCCGAGAACTCGCCCGGAGTCAGCTCCGCGGCGTCCACCTGCTCAAGGGTGAGCTGGCCGGCCGCGACCATCGCCGCCAGATCGATTCCGAGCGCCAGCGCGCGCTGCACCAGCAGGCCGATCTCCTCGTCGAACACGAACATCGCGGCGCGCTCACCCCGCGCCACCGCCGTCTTGATGAAGGTGAGCGTCAACAGGGTCTTGCCGGTGCCCGCCGGGCCGAGCACCAGGATACTGGAGCCGCGCTCGATGCCGCCGCCGAGCAGGTTGTTGAGCTCCTGGGTGTCGGTGGTGACCACGTCGCGGGTGAAATCCACCTTGTGCTCGGCCGAGATCAGCCGGGGGAAGACCTGTACGCCGCCCGTGGCGATCGTACTGTCGTGGTAACCGCCGCGAAAGCGTCGGCCACGGTATTTGATCACGCGCAGACGACGGCGCTCGGCACCATAATCGGGCGCGAGTTCCTCCAGCCGGATCACGCCATGCGCGACCGAGTGGACGGTCTTGTCGTTCGCGTCAGTGGTGAGATCGTCGAGCATCAGGACGGTCGCGCCGCTTCGCGCGAAGAAATGCTTCAGAGCCAGGATCTGGCGGCGATAGCGCAGCGAACTCTGTGCCAGCAGCCGGATCTCGGACAGGCTGTCGATCACCACGCGATCGGGCCGTGCGCGCTCGAACGCCGCGAAGATGCGCCGGGTCGTTTCGCCGAGCTCGAGGTCGGACGAGTAGAGCAGGCTCTGCTGCTGCTCCTCGTCGAGCAGGTTCTCGGGCGGCACCAGTTCGTAGATGTCGATCCCGGCGAGGTCCCAGCCATGCGCCCGGCCGGTGGCGCGCAGCTCGTCCTCGGTCTCTGACAACGTCACGTACAGGCAACGTTCGTCCAGGGCCGCCCCCGTGATCAGGAACTGCATCGCGATCGTGGTCTTGCCGGTGCCGGGGCTGCCCTCCACCAGGAAGGTACGCGCGCGTTCCAGCCCGCCGCTGAGCACGTCGTCAAGCCCCGCGATCCCGATCCGCGCGTCACCTGCGCTAGTTACTGGCACGTTGTCCTCCGCCCGTGTCGGCACGCACCCTAGCACAGCCGCGCGGTGAGGGTAGCGCCAGGGCGTTGAGGGGGATCAAGCCAAGGGAGAGGGGTTCAGGCGTCGATCCTAACCGCATGCCGGGGAGGGGGACCGCCGTGCGCAGCGCGGCGGTGGAGAGACCTTCACCGGCGCGTACGCCGAAGCCCCCTCTCCACCACCGGCCGGCGGCCGGCGGTCCTCCTCCCCGTGTCGCGGAGGATCATAACAGGCCAGCTCAGCCGTGGCGGTACGCCACCAGCGTCTCCGGCCGCATCTCGATCGAATAGCCCGGCGCGGTCGGTGCCTGATAGGCGCCGTCTCGGACGACGCAGGGCTCGAGGAAATGCTCGTGGAGGTGGTCGACATATTCCGCCACGCGTCCCTCGGCGGTGCCAGAGAAACAGAGATAGTCGATCATCGCGAGATGCTGGACGTACTCGCACAGCCCCACGCCGCCGGCGTGCGGGCAGACCGGCAGCTCGGCCTTGGCCGCCATCAGCAGCACCGCCAGCACCTCGTTGACGCCGCCAAGGCGACAAGCGTCAATTTGCACCACGTCGATCGCGCCCTCGGCGATGAACTGCTTGAACACGATGCGGTTCTGGCACATCTCGCCGGTCGCGACCCGGACCGGGGCGACGCCGCGGCGGATCGCGGCGTGGCCGGCGACGTCGTCGGGGCTGGTCGGCTCCTCGATGAACCAGGGCCGCGCGAAGGCGAGCGCGTTGACGTGATCGATCGCCTGGCCGACCTCCCACACCTGGTTGGCGTCGATCATCAGCACCGCGTCGTCGCCGATCGCGCGACGCGCGATGCCGACGCGGCGGACGTCGTCGTCGAGGCTGACGCCGACCTTGAGCTTGACGTGGCGGAAGCCTTCGGCGATCGCCTCGCGGCACAGCCGCTCGAGCTTCTCGTCGGAATAGCCGAGCCAGCCCGCCGAGGTGGTGTAGCAGGGGTAGCCCGCGCGCTCGAGCTCGGCGAGGCGCTGTTCCTTGCCCGCCGCGCGCGTGGTGAGCAGCGCCAGCGCCTCCGCCTCGGTGATGAAGTCGGTGAGGTAGGTGAAGGGTATCTGTCGCACCAGCTCGGCCGGCGTCATCTCCGCGACCAGCCGCCACAGCGGCTTGCCCGCTTCCTTGGCGAGCAGGTCCCACACCGCGTTGACGATCGCGCCGGTGGCGAGATGGATCACGCCCTTGTCGGGGCCGACCCAGCGAAGCTGGCTGTCCCCCGTGACGCGACGCCAGAAGGCGGCGCCGTCGGCACGCACGGTGGCGAGGTCGAGCCCGACAACCAGCGGGCGCAGCGCCTCGATCGCGGCGCAGCACAGGTCGTTGCCGCGCCCGATCGTGAAGGTGAGGCCATGGCCTTCGAGGCCAGGCGTGTCGGTCTCGAGGATGCAATAGGCCGCGGAATAGTCCGGATCGGGGTTCATCGCGTCCGAGCCGTCGAGCGAGGCCGAGGTCGGGAAGCGCAGGTCGAGCACCTGCAGGCCGGTGATCACGGTCATGCCGCCGCCTTTGTCACGTGCGCGCCGGTCGCTGCGTTGCGATAGCCCAGAATGATGCCGCCTCCCCCTGCTGGTTTGTTCGCAGGTGCTACCAATGTTCAAGGGTGCGCACAACGGGGATGAGGGCGCCCGCACGATCACCGGGGTCATCCTGCACTCGTTTCAGGATACAGCCGCGATCGCCTCGCGTGCAGAGAATGCGGCACCGTGGATCCTGAGACAAGCTCAGGATGACGCCGAAAGCGGAGGCGGTGCAAGCGGCGCGGACGGAGGACGGCGGCGGCCACCGCTCAATAGAGCCGGCTATCCGCCTCGACGAGCTGCGCCGAGATCGCGTCCGCCGCCTCGCGCACCGACCTGGCGGCAGCGCGTGGCAGCAGGTCGGCGCCGATCTTCTTGAGGAACGGCACGGTCAGCGCCGCTGCCGCCGCCCCGCCCCGCATCACCGGCGCGGAGATGTCGGTGACGCCGGTGACGAACGGGCTAGGCGTCAGCTCGACACGGCGCTCGCGCACCGCGTCGGCGTGCGCGCGGAAGGTGGCGAGCTCGTCGGGTGAGAGTGGCGGGTCGAGCAGCGCCTCCCAGCGACGCCGCACGTCCTCGGGCTGGAAGGCGTAGAGCACCGCGCCCGAGGCGACCTGCGCCAGCGGCTTGCGATAGCCCACGCGAACTGAGAAGCCGAGCTGCTCGCTCGATTCCATCCGTGCCACCACCACCATCTCGCCCAGCGTGTGCAGCGCGAGGTGGCAGGACTGCTGGATGTCGAGCGACAGCTGCCGCATCACCGGCAGCGCGACCTCGACCAGGCTCTGCGTGCGCGGCTGCTTCATGCCGAGCGAGAACAGCCGGTCGGTGAGGAAATAGCCGTCGTCGCTCGGGTCCTGATCGAGGTAGCCGCGGAACTGGAGCACCTGCACCATGCGGAACAGCTCGCCGTGGCTGCGGCCGAGCCGGTTGACGATCGCGGTGAAGGTGAGGGGACTGGGCGCGGCGGCGAGCAGCTCGAGGATGTCTAGTCCCTTCTCCAGCGCGGGCGCGCGGTAGCGGCGCTCGTCCTCGCCCGCGCTGTCCTCGATCATCGGCGTCCCCCCTCCCGTGGCGCGCGTCGGCGCCTGTCAGACGCTGTGTAGGCGGGGGAGGGGGCGCGCGGTCAAGGACTTCGTCGCGACGAGCGAGCGGCGCCGATCTGGGGCGATGTCTTTCCCCGCACCGTCATCCCGGACCAAGTCCGGGATGACGGCGGCGATGGAAGCGGCGATTGTCGTGCTCGCAGCGAAGCGCCGCGTTACCGCCCCACCACCTTCACCAGCCCCGCCACCGGCTGGCCGGTCGGCAGCGCGCCCGAGGCGGTGAGCCGGCCGGCCGCCTCGTCCCAGCGCAGCGTCGCGCTGCGGCCGCCGTTCTTGCGATAGGCCTCGGTGGTGCCGTCGTCGTCGTACAAGAGCGCCGTCGCGTCACGGCCCGGGAACACGCGGACCTCGGCCAGCGCCTGCTTCTCCGACGTGTTCGCCACCGGCGCGCCGATCGGCACGATCGAGCCCGCGCGGACGAACAGCGGCATGCGCTCGATCGGCGCGGCGGCGTCGATCCACTGGCCGCCGGCGTGCTTCTGATTGGTCCACCAGTCGTACCAGTCGTTCCCCGCAGGAAGATAGACGCGGCGGCTGGTCACGCCCTGCTCGGTCACCGGGGCGACAAGGAAGGCGGGGCCGAACATATATTCGTCGCCGACGGTGGCCACCTGCGGGTCGCTCGCGAAGTCCATCCACAGCGCGCGCATGAACGGCGCACCCGTCTCGTAGGTGGTCCGTGCCAGCGGGTAGATGTACGGCAGCAGCGAGTAGCGCAGCTTCGACCAGCTCGCCAGGATCGGCTCGGCGGCGGCGCCATAGTCCCAGATCGCGGTCGCCGGGCGCTGCCCGTGAATGCGCAGCGTCGGGGTGAAGCTGTTGTACTGGAACCAGCGTACGAAAAGTTCGGGATAATCCGGATAGTTCGCGCCCATTGCGGTGGCGCCCGCCGGGCTGAGCAGCGGTGCGTGCGCCGGTTTGCTGCTGCCGGGATATTGCCAGCCGCCGGTGTCGCTCGACCAGAGCGCGATGCCCGAGGCGGTCATGTTGAGACCGGTCGGCACCTGGCGGCGCAGCGACTCCCAGGTCGACTGGATGTCCGACGACCAGAACAGGCAGCCGTTCGCCTGCGTGCCGAGATAAGCCGCGCGGCACAGGATCATGTTGCGGAAATCGGGACGATCGCGCCGCGATCCCTCGGCCGCTCCGTCGGTGTGGAGCAGCGGGAAGACGTTGTGGTAGCGGTCGCCCGATCCGATCGAGTAGAAATAGCCGTCGGGCACGAGATCGGGCTCGGTCTCGTCGAGCCAGAGATAGTCGAAGCCCTGGCTGAGGATGTTGTCGCGCACCTTGCCCCAGAACCAGCCGCGCGCCGCGGGGTTGGTCGAGTCGATCAGCGCGCCGGCGCGGTCGGAGCGCACCGGCAGGCCGTCCACGGTCTTGCCGTCGGCGTCCTTGAGGAACCAGCCTTTCGCGTCCAGCTCGTTGAAGTAGCGGCTCTCCTTCTCGAAGCGCGGCCAGACCGAAATGATCGAGTGGAGCCCGCGCTGGTGCAGCTCGCGGTTCATGCCGGCGGGATCGGGGAAGAAGTTCCGGTCGATGTCGAGCTGGCCCATCCGGGTCCAGTGGAACCAGTCGAGCACCATCATGTCGAGCGGGTAGCCGCGGCTGCGATAGCCGTCCGCCACCGCCATCAGCTCCTGCTGGCTCTCGTAGCGCGCCTTGGACTGGATCAGCCCGAACGCGGCTTTGGGCGGCAGCGGGGTCTTGCCGGTCAGTTTGGCATAGCCGGCGTAGAGCTCGTCGCTCGACTTGCCGGTGATGACGAAGAAGCTGACCCGGTCGCCTACCTCGCTCTCGAAGCGGGTCTGGCCGTGGATCCCGGGTGAGACCCGGGTGGCGGAGGGATTGTCCCACACGATCGCGTAGTTGCGGCTGGAGACGAGGACGGGCACGCAGACCTGCTCGCCCGCGGGCGCGTCGTACCAGTGGCGGCAGTCGATCGTGCGCCCGCGCAGGTCGAGGATCCCCTCCTGGTTCTGACCGAGCCCGTAGAAATGCTCGTTCGGATCGGCCTCGAAATTGGCGCCGGCGAGAAAGGTCTTCTCGCCCGAGACGGTGTGCGGCGCCATCGACCAGCCGCCCATGGTGATCGTGCGCCCGTCGGCGGTGGTGATCGCCACCGAGACCGGCGGCAGCGAGGGGGCGAAATAGCGCTGCATCTGGCTCGGCGCGGCGGGCCAGGGCTGCGCCTTGACGGTGACGCTCAGTGCGCCCGAGGCGAAGACGTCGCCCGCCTGGGTGGTGCTGTGCGACCAGCCCGCGGCGTCGGCGGCGGCGCTGATGCCGTAGCCAGGCTTGCCGTCGGCCTGGTCGCGCTCGGTGGCGATGGTGACGCGGACGATATTGGGGGCATAGGGCTCGACCGCGACGAGGCTGCCGTTGCGATCGACCGTGGCGACCGGCTCGGCGACCGCCTGCGTGCCGAGCGCGAGCAGCCCGAGCGGTAGCGTCCGCGCCCAACGCGCCGTCCTGCGGTTCATCGTCTTTCCCCTCCGATTGATATGACGGCTTTTGCCCAAGTGAACGTTATCGCTCAAGCGCTTTTCGGTAGCGGTACCATCGCGATGCCGTGCGGGCGGGCCGTCTTGAGCTAGCCGCCCCGGCCGCACCGGCGGACCGGGCGAAGAGCGTTCCTAGAAGAGGACTGGCGCGTCATCGGGTCGCGGTCGCTCCCGCGTGCCGCGCCTCAGAATAGAGGAAGGGCGCAGCCGCATGGACGATCTGATCATCAACTTCGCTCCCACCGGGATGGTACCCACCAAGGAGCACACGCCGCACGTCCCAATCACGGTCAGCGAGATCGTCGATGACGTGCTCGCCGCCTATGATCTCGGCGCCGGCATCGCGCACCTGCACACGCGCGACGCGCTGTCGGGCGCGCCTGAGGTCAATCCGGACACGTTCGCCGCGATCATCGAGGGCATCCGCCGCCACGCGCCCGATCTGGTCATCTGCGTGTCGCTGAGTGGCCGCAACGTCACCGACCCAGAGCTGCGTGCGGCGCCGCTGGGGCTCGACGGCGAGCTCAAGCCCGACATGGGTTCGCTGACGCTGTCGTCGCTCAACTTCGTCCAGCAGGCGAGCGTGAACAGCCCGTCGACGATCCAGTTCCTGGCGCGGCGGATGCAGGAGCGCGGCATCATGCCCGAGCTCGAAGTGTTCGATCTCGGCATGATCAACTACCTTAAATACATGCGCTCCCGCGCGATGCTCACGCCGCCCTTCTATTGCAACGTACTGTTCGGCAACATCGCCGGTCTACAGGCGAGCGCCACCGAGCTCGGCGCGGTGGAGGCGGTGATGCCGTCCGATGTCACGTGGGCGGCGGCGGGGATCGGCGCGGCGCAGACCCCCGCGGTGTCGCTCGCGGCGGCGCTGGGGCGCCACGTGCGTGTCGGGTTGGAGGACAACATCTGGCTCGACCGCGCACGCGCCACGCTGGCCACCAATCGCCAGCTGGTCGAGCGCGTGGTGCGGCTCGCCGAGGTCGCCGAACGGGCGCCGATGTCGCCGGCGCGGATCCGCGAGCTGCTCGGGCTGGCGCCGGGGAACGGGCAATACGGGCGGGCGTGAGGTAAGCGAGGCGGGTGGCTGAGCCGTGCGTCGGCGAACGCCGGAGCCCAGTGTTACGCGGAGTTGAGGTAGGTGGCTCTGGGCTCCTGCATGCGCAGGAGCACGTCGATGGATCGATTGCCGACGGTTCGTGCGAGCGCCGCGCAAGGCTGCGCCTCGCGCGTCAGCCCTGCGCCGCGAGGTCGAAGATCAAACCCGCCTCGACCCATTTCTCCCCAGCCGCGGCCCAGGGCAGGCGCTGCTGGAAACCGTCCATCAGCGTTTCCCAGGCGACCACGTCGGGGTCGGCGGCGTCCGCCCGCGCCTTCGCCGCAGGGTCGAACGCCGCGGTGGCGTCCATCACCATCACGAGCCGGTTGCCGCTGCGGAAGATCTGCATCGCGGCGATCCCGGCGGCGCGGATGCTCGCCACCACGGGCCTGGGTACCGCGCCGGCGGCGTGCCACGCCTCGTAGCGCGCGATCGACCCAGGCTCGTCGACGAGGTCGAGCAGCAGGACGTGGCGCTGGGTCAATTGATCCACCCGCCGTCGATGATGTGTGCCTGTCCGGTGGTGAACGCGGACTCGTCGCTGGCGAGGTACAGCGCGAGCGCGGCGACTTCCTCGGGCCGCCCGAGCCGCCCCATCGGCTGGCGCGCGGTGAAGTCGGCGCGCGCCTTGGCATAATCGCCGGTGTCGTGCAGCCGCTGCTGGAGCGAGGGCGAGTCGACCGTGCCTGGGCAGATCGCGTTGCAGCGGATACCGCGCGCGACGAAGTCGGCCGCGACCGACTTGGTCAGCCCGATCACCGCCGCCTTTGTCGCGCCATAGGCGAAGCGATTGGGGATGCCCTTGATCGAGCTGGCGATCGACGCGACGTTGACGATGCTGCCGCCGCCGGGCTCCAGCATTGCCGGCAGGAAGGCGCGCACCGTGCGGTACATGGCGGTGACGTTGAGCTCGTTCGAGAAGGCCCAGGCGTCCTCGTCGCAGTCGAGGATGGTGCCGCTGTGGACGAAGCCGGCGCAGTTGACGAGCACGTCGACCGGCCCGGTCCGCCGCGGCAGCGCGGCGACTGCGGCGGCGTCACGCACGTCGAGCGCGAGCGTCTCGGCGTCGAGGCCGTCGAGCTTGGCGAGGTCGATGTCGCTGGCGATGACGCGCGCGCCCTCGCGCGCGAACAGCTCGGCGGTGGCGCGGCCGATGCCCTGGCCCGCGGCGGTGATGAAGGCGGTCTTGCCCGCCAGACGGTCGCTCACGCAGATGTCTCCGT
>Ga0325400_1007191_pt1 | contig 10640 bp, 10 predicted proteins | sample PopdelMetagenome_2_FD_205662 | JGI IMG/M metagenome (GOLD analysis project Ga0325400, IMG submission 205662) | Populus deltoides microbial communities from Bellville, Georgia, United States - Xylem-PdKOR-R1 | ecosystem: Host-associated > Plants > Phyllosphere > Stem > Wood/Secondary xylem...
CGATAAAAGGAGCAAAGGCAGATGATGACTAAAGGTTCACATTTTACAAAACGATGGGTTGTTCTCCTTCAAGCTCGGATATAACGATTAATGCGTCTGTCGAAGACAGGGAAAGCGGTTCTGATTTGACAATTGGATTGATAACCTGCAAGATTAAGGTTAATGAGATGTCTAGATCAAATTAACCAAATGCCACTATACCCTCTTACTCGTCTGTACCTTTCTAGTATCTTTCAGATAGCCTATAGCAACCTCTCGCCGCAAATATGCCCTTTCAGAGAGCTCTGCGAATGAAGGATGCTCCCCCTCCTTCATGTATAGGGTAATGTCCTGCCAGAGAAACACAAAAAAGGAAATAAAGTAGCTAAAATGGGTTGGTATTGAATAAACTCGATACTAATTCCAGAAAGGGTAGTTCATCACCCAAAATAAAGTCTCAAGGAAACAATAGCAGCAGTGGCTAGCTTAAAATCTGATTCCTAACAGAAATAGAAAAAAGCAGCCCCAAGTCTCATTCCCCAACCGAGTCACCCTTCTATGGAAAATACGCCCAACTCACCTAAGTTTGTCGGTTCCCAAGGATGCTTCACACCAAAATGCAATACAAGGAAGAGGAATTTACCTTCACATATATTTCATCACCCTCTGCATTCAGAATGTCTTTCCACACCTCATTCATTTCACTGTTCTCTGCCACTGTATGTAAGCAATAATTACTCTTCAAATTGAACATGGTCTAAATGGAAGAGTGTACCAGCAAGTAGAGTACAATGATCAAGACCTTGAGCTGTCACAAGGCTCATTACTTCCTCTGCTGCTATGTAAGTCAGGTTGGGCTTGATTCTTGTAATCTGAAGAGATGGTATGATCTAAATAAATACCCATACAAAACAAGAGTGTTCTCGACATAAAACTGAACAAGTCTGTTACAGGATGCGTTACTTGTTTGCCTAATTTTGAGTCGACAATCTCTGCAACTAGATTTTGTACCTGCAGAACAGTTGATTGTTATATTGATGAGTATAAATGGTTAGTGTTAGAGAAGAGGGGAAGTCCAGCTTAATACCCACTGACAGGGTGTTAATCTGACCATTACAGCAAGGATGAGGGGCTAACTTTGGCCTTTTTTTGCGTGGGGTGTAAACAAGTTCGATGTTCCTGGCTTCGTTAGAAATTGAACCCGGGAACTCTTGGTTACTATCAAGAGGTCACTACCACCTGAGCTAGAAGCTCATTGGTAAACAGATATAGCAATTCATTATGACTAGAATTCTAGGATTAAAACTCTCGAACTAATCTTCAGAATTAAAAAGCAGGGATCCGTACGATCAATTGAATTTAACAAGGATCGTATTCACCTTCACTCCAAGTTTGATGCAGATATTTTCAGCAAGAATAAGAGAGAAAGCAGATTGCTTGTCTGCCCTGGATGGATCTGGAGAAAAGAACGATTATGCAATGCCACTTCAACCCAACAAAGCTTCACATATTGTTACCTCCAAGGCACGTATTATTACCTCCAATAAGCCATTCTCTATCAGATATTACCACAATTGAAAAGGAAATATCTTCATCTTTCTTGAGAGAATTCTGAATATCCAATATGGTTTCCTGTAAGGCATCAAAATTCATGGGGTTTCCAATCTGCAATATTTGAAAGATCATAAACCATTAGATCCAATGAAAAGAAGGTTTCCAAGAAAAATAAAATGAAGAAATGACATAAAATGTCTTTTTTCAGTTTGGCTCAATTAGGCAGTACCCTATGGGAAACCCGGACGTTTTCAAGTTTTCTTTGACTAGCAATGCTGCTGGTCCTCTTCCTCTCATCTAATGGCACATCTGATAATATCTCCTGCATATATTTGTAGAGGTGGTGAATGTAAACTAAAGATTAACAGGTATACAGAAGCTTAAAAGCATGTCAAGTGTGAACATTAAGTTCTTGTATATCAAGTTAAAAAAATTACAAGTCATTGGGGACGCCAGACTTAAATTGTCCAATATCTAATAAAATACTAAATTCCAGAAGAGACCCAACAAGAAGAAGATGAAGAAGAGGAGAAGCAAAGCATGGAAAGTTATGTTTTGACTATCAGAATTTTCCAATGGGACAGACAACTAACAAGCACTTCGATCTTATTCAGCAAGAAATGTAAATTGACTATAAAACTTATGGTAAAATCCTTTGTGAGGTGAAAACAGGAAAAGTGCAACAAAGGAACCCTCTTGGTGACAATCTGGTTTGAGTGACAAACAAAATACCAAATACACATACATCACGCATTTCTGATAAGATGCACTTGTACATTACGCATGTTCTCATTATAAGTGCTTGTGTGTAATTTAATTCTAGAACTTTGGTAAGGAAAACCGAACTTGAAGAGCAATTACTACTTAAATTAAGATGTATAAAAATGGACCGCGAGAACAAAATTGTGAACAGGTATGATTTAAATAAATAGTTTAAAAACTCTAAATTGTATAGCAGCATACCAATATGCTCCCAGGTCCAAGATAATTATCATACTCTTCTATCATTTCTACAACATCCGGGCGCCATCCAAGAAAAAGAACACATTCCTTCGGCCCTAGACTCCAGTCCGATGCCTGCATAGACAAGCAAAACAATCATACAAAGTAACAAATACAATCCAGAATTAAAGTGTTGATTGAGCAATTGTCTCTCGGAAAAGATACCTTTGACCCTGATCTGTTGGGACGTTTTACAATATTTTTAAGTCGTGTTTTTCGCAATTCTGTAGGAAGATTTAAATTATCACTGTTATCTTCCAGAGCTTCCAGATTTTGAAAAAAGGCAGCTCCTTCTTTGAAGACACTAGAATATGCAATTTGTGGGTTCCTTTTACCATGAACTGGACCAATGAACAATATCTATGTAGAAAAAGTGAACAAATTAGAGAATACATAAATAGGATCAAGAAGGAAATGTAATCAACCCAACAACATGAGGGAAGCAGACACACTTCAAACAATATATTGGTGAGCAAACATATCTTACCGTGTAAAGAAGTAGCCATCTATAATTTATAATGAAGTTGATGCAATTACAACTTAAGACAACATGATGGCATGACAAATAGAATATAATGCAGAACATAAAACCATTGATATTTATAAAGTAAAACATGAACTAAGAAATGGGTAAACCGGGCAACCATACAATTATATGCAGCCAGTGATGGTTGAAAATGACAGACAGTGACCCTTCATACACTGGAAATTGCTTTAATTTATAGTAATTATAGATGCTAAAGCACACAGTATCTTTTACGGGAAGGAAGTAACTTAACTCATCCATTGAACCATACCGCGTCATTGACTTGCACTTCATGACACAGGTTTAGTTTATAGTTATCATCTGTCCATTGACTGATCCAAATACAGTTAAATCCATTGAAGTTCTGGCAGCAATTTGACTTCAAGTTTTAATCATGCATTCATCAAATAGAGATGGCAACAACACTATTTTGCAGCCACAATCAATCAACACATTGACATGTGAGGCCAAGGGCCCATTTGCACGCTCTTTCTTGGTCAAATTTTGAACCACTAGGATTTATCCTGACGGCAAAATAACTGCGCAGCATGTTCTGAAACTAATTTTTTCCCTTTATATTTTGCCTGGTTGTTAATTGGATCTGTAGGATTTGAATGTAAATTAGCTCCCAATGAAGTATGTAATAAGACAATATGAAACAATAAAAACAACAAAGCACACTTAGAAATTAATAAACCACAAAACCAATATATGATTTCCAATTTGCAACAATATCTAATAATCATTCTGAAGTTTTCCGTGAACAACTTCAGCCATTTACTCATAGGGAGAAATCATTTAAATAGAAGTATTTTTTAATCTGGTCGGATTGAAAAGATCAAACAGTTCAGATGGCCATACTGGCTGACATTTCAAGTTCCACCCTATGATTTCATATAGGAATTAGAAGTTTCACTGGATTGCATCTTAAAGTTAGGATTCTAAATGTGCAGGTCCGCTACGCAAGTACAGAAATCTATAACATCCACATACTTTGTCAGTTTGCTGCAGGATCTCATCATCATTTGGGTGGAAGTATATTTTCCCATTCCGGTAGAGACCACAAACCACTACCTGAAGAAGAAAAAGAAATCAAACTTAGCAGATTGCATGAATTTCTCTTCTAGCTGAGACTAAGTTCATCAGATGGCATCACCTCTTGAAATCCACGTCTTAGTTGCCTGTACTTAATTCCAGCTAGAACAGGAAAACTGCAGAGATTAAATACATTTTCTGCAATGAGTAAACATGATACTGATTAGTGTTTTTCTGTACAAATACAAAATTGGGCAATGGAAAAGATGTAAAACTTTAAATACTTATATACAATAAAAATATTGAGGTGTCACTATTGAAAATGATTCAACTTCTAGGGGTATTAAACAGGGATTTGTTTCACTAGCCCAACTTGTATAGAACCATTCTAGTATAAACCAAAGCCGATTGTGTTTAAAATGAAATTTTCTTTTTTTTCTTAGGAAAGTGGGTTTGGGAAGGTTCAAGTGGTATTTTGTTGGTGCTGCTTTCTTTCAATAGGAAATAGCATATTAACCCAAACCCTCTTTCTCTGTCTCCCACAGACAATACTGGTAGCCTGGAGTAAGACATCAACTTATCAATAAGTTTTTGGAGAAAAGCACGACAGAAAATATCTGGATTGGAGAATTCTCAAATTTTGTCTTAGAAAGAGAAAGTTGTGATTCTATAAGGAAATTCACACAGTACTTCGATAATTAAGCAAGTGTTTGTAGATCTTTATAAGCCCCTTCTGTCGAGAACATTGAACAAATAATTTGGATGCAACATTTTCCACCGGCTCCACTTTCACTCCTGAAACTGATTTTAAAAGCTCACATGTATTGGTATTTGAAACCTGTATATCAAAATGAAACCCATATTCAGTTAAATTGTGCACAAGGAACTTCATTAAGTAATCAGGAAAAAACTGACATACCTCAACAATGGTGGGAATAGCATCCATCTTTGTAATAGGTTGAAGGGCTAGCACAGATAGAAATGCGTTGGTGTCAATTTCATACCTAATCAATCAAATATTTAAAATCAATAGTGCTGGTTTTTTCTAGTCTTGCTTCTGCAATCAAATCCTGAGAACATTAAAGTGCTAAAACAAAGATGATTTGTTGATTAAGAAAATAAGCAAGATTCGGATTCACAAAATTGATATAAATTCAATTCTGTAGAGAAAAGTTTAGCCTATATAGTAAGTTCCAATCACCACCAATTCTGACAAAGACACTTTGGGATATATCACTCCTCTATCAATGTAATTAAGGTGCAAAACCTTACCAGTCACTACTACAAAGTATCAAGGTATCATGGCTCATCATTGCAAGTCTGAAATATAATTTTTGGACCAAAATCCAAATATATAATTCACAATATTTACAGGTTAACAGTTAAGATTTAAAAACATCCACCGTGGTACTAACATCTCTTCAATAACAAAGCAACTCTGGTTCTTGTTCATGCACTACAAGATGATTTCCATAAAAAGACATTATGACAAGCAATTTTCTGTGACATATATGCTATCAAGTCAATTAATACAAGTAGATAATCCTATAAATGTTGCTTTAAAATTCTTACCGATCTCCTTTTGTTGGCAGTATAATTATGGCACGTGCCTTACCAGCTGCAGCTCTTTCAAATGATGTTGTTAGGCTAAGGCTGCAACTGTACAAATCAGGAGCTGGAAATGTGAAAACTGAACCGAAACAATCATGGATAGGTTATTAAATTTCAACTATAATGTATATGTTCTGGTTCTTTGAATTTATAAAATAATTTTATTGATAGATTTTTCTTAAAAGTTGTTGAGAGAAAAGTCCTCCTGGATGCTTGATGTGCCTTATAAAGAGAAAGAAATTAATACAAAATGAAATATTTGCATCAAAAATAAATCATCGCCTGAATGCACAACTGTCACCACCAAAGGACATTGATGATAAATGAAGGAAATCTTGACGAAGTCCCAGGGAAAGAAAAGAACAATGGTGAGGAGTGATTTTCCAGGAGTCCTGAAATTAGCAAAGAGGATTTGCTTAATACCATACCTTTTAGTGAGGACATCAATATGGCTAAGATCTTTGGCAATATTGTCAGCTAGCTTGTCCATCTGCTTCCTTGGAAGATCAGACATAAGAAGAATTCTTTGCCTCCTGTAAAGACGTAGAATGCATAAATCAAAGGTACATATAGCACACAATACTGGAACGGAAACTGTGCTGGCAGATTAGAATTAATTACCTAGCTGTAGCAGTACCTAAGCGGACAGCAGACTCATGGTACTTGTTTAGTTGCTTTAGTATGAAACTCAGATGACTGTTTACTCCACAAATAATGATATGATCTGTCTCAAGAACTTGTACTTGCGCGCCTTCCCTGAGCCTTTGCATGTTATGCTGTCCAGGTAACAGTCTTAAGAAAGCAACTTAAATACAAGCATCAGCAAGTAGATGTTTCAATAGTGTACCCTGAACTGTTCTGTCATTGTGCTCAGTAGCCGAGAGTAGAACAATATACCCCATATAGCAAGAACAAAGCCAAGAACGCGCTCAACTCGTGTTCTTTGCTGCAGTTCCATATATTATGGTCTTTAGATTCTAGAGGTGTAAATTAACAATTCTGAAAGTAGGGGAAAATTTTCAAGTGAATAATTACAAAGGCAACCGTTAAGCATGTATGGTTGGCAAAGGGAGGTAGTGTAACAACTCTAAACAACCAACATTCATAATAAAATTTACACAACAGTCACTCCTGTAAGCATTCACCTCTTCAACGCACCCTTAAATGAGTAGAAGATGAACACAGACATGCCCAAGCTTCCCAGAAGCAATCCTCAAGAGAATGGCTACCCCTGTATCATTGAACATATCACAAGCCCAGAACAGCAAACAAGCAAGAGTACTAGATGCTGCCAGAGTAAATTAAGAGAAGAACCAAATAAGCACCCAAACATAGCTAGAGCAAATTCCTTGCTGAAGAGAGAATAAGCTGGCATAGATAAAGGGGAAAGGATTTTACTAAGAAAACTCACATAGAATATTTTCAGCTTATAAAATGGCAACTTTACATCTGGTTAATGATGATGTGCTATAAACAGATCAATACAGAAGAGACCCTCTCTGATGTCTGTTTCAAATAGATAAAAGAGACAAAATACAGGATGGAGGCACCGATAGATGGTTCTTTATGCAATATTTGCACATTTTTCTCCATTGTTGATGAACTTGTAAATAGAGCACATAGAAGAAAACAACAAGAAGGCACCGAAAATCCAATGTAAACCAATTACGGTCTAAAAATGTGATGATAAATATGATATTTTGCTCCTTTAAATAGCAGTTACCTTGTGATACAGTCAACGATAAGTTCTATGACAATTTGTTAGTATTGTATTCTTAACTTTTTCATTGACATCTTCATAAGAAATCTACATAAAAAGGATGATAAATTGCAGAAATGGAGGCAATGGCTGTAACTATATCAAGTCTGAGGATGCATTATACTGTATTCTTCAAAGGGGATGGTTGATAGGTTACCTGAACTTGAAAAACAGGAAACCTCCAATGACAACGAATGAGAAGCAAGACACAAGTAGTACCACAAAGGACCTACAACACATTTACAGAAAATTTATTGATTAACCAGGAGATGTCATGCTAACATTCATGAAGTAAACAGCAAAAAAGCATAGGGCCCATGCCACATTTAACATGGTGACAACCATAATTTGCCCAATCTAGCCCAATCAGTGATGCTAAAACTTTGAGGTGTTTTACTTTTCCATGGGAATTTAAACTACGGCATAGATTTAACTGATACTTTAAGCAGACTATCATTTTCCAATTAAGATTTCACTGAAACACTCTAGTGCCAGTGTTCCTATCCTAATAAAAAAGTTCCTGGGCGGGGCAAATTTTTGTTTAACATACAAGATACCTGAGAGATTTAACAGGTACTTTAAGCAGGCTGTATTTTTTTCCAGTCAAGGTTTCAATAAAGAACACTGGTAGCAAAATATTAACCCCGAATGTCAGGTTGTGCACATATTTACAAAACCTAGAACTCGTTTGCAAAACCTATAGTGCTTGTTTAAATATCTATCTCATACATCTAGTGCTGACCTAGTATTACACTCAAAAAGATTGTTATTGCTTCCCAAGCAGCCAAGTTTACCACAAATGCAGAATAACACAGTTGGATTTAAGTGTGTATAATTGACGGATATAAACTAGAGAAAACCTTCTTGGCACAATAGGTGATGGGTAGACCATTTGATTATACAAGCATACTTGGAATGCGCGCCATTAAATCTCTATTTTTTTTATAGGAGAACAAACAGATGATTTGTTATTCACTTTTTCCTTAAATGCAGCCACATCAATTTCATATTGCAATATCTCAATGACATCTAATTTTCTGATCCCTCAAAACATAAGGGATTTCAGTTCAAAAGGAACTATCAAGATTTCAACTCAGCGACACACAAATCTTAATGAACCAGTTGGTAGCAAAAAAATCAGGCACTGCGAATCGGAAAAAAGAAAATTTTCAATTCACTTACATAGCGACATTTCTTTCAAGTTGCATGTTGAACAAATAAAGCAAGCGTGATAAGCTCCACTTAATATCTTGAAGTGAGGGCAAGGACACATCCAACTGCAGAGGTGTTGGTTTGTTCAAGGAATTAGACATACAAGCAAACGGGGAGTTTGTAGCTCCAAAAGTCCCAACCAAGAAAGGAAGCAAGTCTTGGACAATCTTTATCAATGTATTTGCAGACTTTAACTGTGTCAATAAGCAACACATAGCAATTGATCCAATTGTAAGTTTGGCTTGGCAATCCTGCACACACAGTAGATCACATAAACATAAACACGACAAGTTTCAACAAACAGAAACATTAAGTTTTCCACAACAAGCTAAGCAGTGATCTCGTATATCAATTTAGATCACTTTTCTTTCAGTGCCAAATACATGTCAAAAGAGTAAGCCATGAACCAAATACGTAAAATTGCACACACCAAGTTAAATAAAAATAAATAAAACCAAACCGTTCTTTTATTTTCTCATTGAGAAAACATCACAACGGAAAATTAAGCATGTTAAAAATCTCATAATGTATTACATGTATCCATTTTTTTAACTTTTTCCATATTCAGGTTCTTTCACGTAATGCTTACCTCAGAGCTACTATTTGGCTTCATACATAACTCAGGGTGTGAACAATCTGGAAGATTTGTATACACCACACTATCGAACTCATGCCATTTGGTTTGATTATTGGCTTTCCAATCCCCTGAAAATGCATTTTTTTAGATAAAATGTTGTGAAGGTTCATCTAAAATTTATTGTGAAAGCATCAACAAAGGATCAAAATAGCAGGGGGTGCTGAAAAATGACACAAAAATTAATGCTAAAATTTTTAAAACCCGACCCGGCCGGACCGACAGATCAACTTGGGATTGGAACCAGGGCTAGGTCTAAAAAAATAAGAGAAGTAAAAAAAAACTTGGGTTGACTCATGACCTATTTAAAAACTCGGGTTAATTTAGTTAACCGGTTGTAATTGAATATTTATTTTTTAACAAAAATAATGTTTTTTTAAAAAAAAATCAATTCAAAATGATCTAGTAACCCAGTAAAAACCCGTGATCCGGCTTGTGCCAGGCAACCAATGTGCACTTTAAAAAAGAAAGTAGATGAGAAATTCTTTATCGCACTCCATAGAAATAAGATGAGAAATTATTTGTCGCACTCCATAGAAATAACGGCCACTAAATAAAAAAGCAATTCCTAGTAAAAAACAAAGAGATGAAAAAACAGAATACTACTTTTAACTAAACAGAACCCCCGATCTAGCTACTGTTATGACCTTGGTATCATACTTGAGTACTAGACGAGTAGTCGTGTTAGTGCTTCAAACTCACCTCCAGTACTTCGTAATCGAAAATTCCATGCACCCAGAGCCGAAGACTTTAACCACCAAAATTGGCATGACAACAATTTTCTGTAAAAATAAACTGTCAAGGTGAATTTGTTGATGTCATCCTATAATAACAAAGCACCAGCAGCACATGAATTTAGCATAACACTTCCTGTCTGTTCTGTAACAGATCATATTAGAAGTATCTATCTTAACTGGCAAAATTCTGTTTAAAAAGAGCAGGAGAGAATATAGGAGGCTCTTTGCTGCTTTTAATATACTAGAAAACATTCTTAAAAAGACTCCTCTTACAGAGTATTTGGCATCCAAGCAAATCAAAAAAACCCAAACAATCCTCAAAAACTACGAAAACAATGTCTTCGACATTTACGTAAGCGATATTCACAGTAAAATGTTCACACACTCTCTCTCTTGGCTATCCCAATTTGCTAAGCCTACTTTCTGTTAAAACTGCCTGACGAATTTGAGTTTAAAATGCTACATACATCGACTCAAAAGAATGTGCGCTTATAGAGAAGGAGGATGAAGAAGAAGTAATGACCTCTCTGGTGAAGAAGAAGAAGAATAAGTTTGCTTCAGTATGGGGATTCGAGGTGGTAAAATCCATGG
>Ga0325400_1007194_pt1 | contig 10638 bp, 12 predicted proteins | sample PopdelMetagenome_2_FD_205662 | JGI IMG/M metagenome (GOLD analysis project Ga0325400, IMG submission 205662) | Populus deltoides microbial communities from Bellville, Georgia, United States - Xylem-PdKOR-R1 | ecosystem: Host-associated > Plants > Phyllosphere > Stem > Wood/Secondary xylem...
TCTAGAAGTTATGGGGTTAGTGAGTGCTAGCTACTTACAAGGCTTTAGCTTGGTTAAGCCCATGCTTGTTATTTTCTTCTGAAATGGAGCTCGTAGCCTATTCATCTGGGCCAACACAAATGCATAAGGTTTCAGTTTTTATAAATTTAAATCTGTCTCGGGCCATCAAGAGTTCTTATGAGAAATTCTTCTCCTCTGGCCTTATTTTGGAGTCAGATCCTTAGTATATTATGCCTTGTTAACGAAGATTGTCCTTAATTGGGCTGATAACCCTTAAGAGCGATTTATTAAGTGATAAATCTAATAATTATAAAAGTTCGATAGAAGAGTCAAACATATCTTTATACTGAAGGGAAGAAATAAGGGGGGGAAAAGAAGAAAATGGAGTACATTTTATTGCAACAAAAAAATTGTGTAAATCTTTCTTTTGCTGGAGTCACAGAACAAGAAAATAAAACCAAGCCATTCTCCATGGGAGGATTTATCCATTAAATTTCCTGAAGCCTCCAAAAGAATTGTAGTACAATAGTTTTCTTCCAGAACTATTATGGCTTGCGGAAGTGTTTGGTTTCACCACAGCCCATGATAGATGACGGCAATTTTCCTACCCTCTCTATACCTTCTTCAAATGTCACTCTCATGCCCATAAAGAAATGTGACTCGATGTGGCAATGGAATGCCCAAACTCCAGGGTTATCAGCTTTAAATCTTAAAGCTGTCCATCCATAAGGATGAACTGGTACCGTGTTCTTCATAATCGGATCGACCAAATTGTACTTCTTTGGATCATTAATTCGATCGAACTTGCCCCTTCCATAGCCTAGGACCCAAAAGTCATGTCCATGAAGATGCCATGGATGTGTCTCACTAACGTTGGTTACCATAGAGTTTGCATTTTGCAAAATAATATCCACTGTTGAGTTGAACTGAAGCCTATAGATGGCATCACTAGTAGTACCATTGCTGTCTTGTTCAACAGAAATGTTATAATTTGCAAAATCATATCCTTCAGGAGGTGGGGTTTGGCTAAAGGTGTGAAGCAAATTCTCCTTGAGTGCAATCAGGTAAGGTGTATGAGGTAAATTGAAGGAGACATCATTGACTGACCAACGTCGAGTACCATTTACCATATTTTGTGTGTTCAACAATACTATGACCCTGTCAGACGTGGCAGGAGGGGAATGTATGTGGCCTTTGCGAGCCTTAATGGCAAGACTTTGATTAAACCGAGAATCAACATCGTTCCAAAGAGGCCCAGATGGAGGAAACGTTGGAGGAGATCTCCGGGGATGGTTTGGATAGTAGTTGAAAATGGCTAAGCCTGGCGGAGTTGTGGAATTTCTGCTAACAACGTTTGTAGTAGCCCAATAATTTCTTGAAGGGTCTTGGTCAGTTTTCACTAGGACTGAATATGTCTCACCAGAGTATATGAATAAATTCTTTACCACAAATGGCTCAACATAGTGACCATCAGCTTCAACAACAGTCATGTTGTGACCCTGCACAGGAATTATAGAAATGTTAAGCAATGGCCACTTTATTATTTCCCTGTAATGAGCTGTAAAACATAAATTGGCAGGGGCATGGAAAATACCTCTATCTGGAAACTAAGAGCTGATAAAGCAGTCAAACTACTAATCCTAAGCCGATATGTTTTTCCAGGGACTAGAGTCATGGAATAAAGAGAGCATTCAGGATTTGTATTATTGCAAACATCAGCTTTCAGGGGTGATTTGGCAGTGGAGCAGTTCAACCTTCCCTTTCCATGTATCAAAAGTGACTGCAATTTTTGTTGCAAGTAACAAGCTTAGTCACACGAAAGTGATGATCAAGACCATAAAGAACAGTAAAGATATCAAACAAGGCATTTAAGATAATTAAGTACCTGAGGATCCCCAACCCACTGGAAATCAATTGAGGACAATCCAGCAGCTTGTTCATATGTGCTTTTGTGATACCAATCATTGAGGATGATGCTTCGATCATAATCATACGCAAAGGGTTCGGATTTTCCATCGGGAAGCGCTACGCGAATCGAACCATATAGCCCAGCTTCTCTTTGCATTCCATAATGGGCATGGTACAGATATGTACCAGGCTGCATAGAGGAAACAAGAGGTTTTTATTATATGTGTAAGCTGACATTAACAGAAGTCTAGCTATTATAAGTGCTAAGACTAGAGAACTCACCCTGTCAACAACAAACTTATATACGAAAGTGTCTCCAGGCAAAACTGGACACTGAGTCACTCCTTCAGTTCCATCAAACCAAGGTGTTCCAATCTGACGAATTCCATGCCAATGAATGGCTGTGTTCTCAGTTAACAAATTGTTCTTGACCTCAACAATAACTGTATCATTCTGCTGTGCAAAAATTGTGGGTCCAGGAGTTCTTCCATTAATTGTAATGACCAGCTTCTTATAGCAATCAGGGGATCTGTACTCGTACTTGATCTCCCATTTGTAATGACGAATTCTAGCCTCAGCAATTGGTATGTTTATCAAAGAAATAATGAAGAGGCAGAAAGCCACCAATTTCATCATGGCAATGCATTTGGATGGTGGAAGCTGATAATCTCTCATGCTTTTTCAAATTGTGTTCCTGTGGCAAGTCACCCCTATCTATATGAAATGAATATGTGATGGTCTCACTTTGGATCTCTGAGGCGCCCTTTTATAGTGCTGGCGGGCCTTTTCTTTTTGTAAGAATTAGTTTGAAAAGTTGAGTCAAAATATATCACGAACTGTTACTGGTCCTCCGTAGATGGATTTCACAAGGACCTAGTGAAAAAAACGCGTAAAATCAAGAATGCCATCCATTGAAGTATCTTTCATAGAGGGAAAATACAAGTATATCAAGGGGTTCAATTAAAACCATAAAGGTGCAGAGATATTCTAGTTTTAAGAACTTTATAGCTCAAAGGTTCATTTCCTAGGCATCGCAGGGAATTAAGCAAAGATTAAACTCGATTCGTAGTTGTACGTGTTCTCCATGTTTAATTTGAGACATAGTTCGAAGTCTAAGGAAACCCATAAAAAAATATATATCAGTTAAGAAGAAATGATCTGCTTAAGACTCGTCAAAAAAGGATTAGTCTCCACATACAAACATCAGCATCAAGATACTACTTACGATTAAGAAATTACCGAGCCTTTTCTTATGAAAGAAACAGGCAATATTTTCTTTTTATTAAGGTTTCATCTTATGATCATTACACCCTCATAATTTATTGTAATTATGGAATTAAAAGTGGGAAGGAACTAAGCAATAGTACAGACAACTTGGCGTGGATAAATCGATGTCACTAACTTGCAAAGGTAAATTCTTAGTAACGAAATTGTCATAGTTCGCAGCTTACCCCGTGTTTTCTCTGTTTTGGAATTCTTCTGATTGACAGGCAAGCTATTTCTTAATTGTTGACTGCATAAACAAAGACCTTTCCCTTTATCTATGGTTTTTTCAAACTTCAAACATGGAAATTTATTGCCTATATCAACATGCAATTTCTATGTGAATAAAATAAGCTTCAGGACCTGACCATGTAAGAGCGCAGAAGAAACACCAAGCTAGCTAGAAGCATGCTGCAGTTTCCAGGAAAAAAAAAAAGAGTTGAAAACACGAGAAGTTGACAAAGATTAAATGATTTCCAAGACGTGCTCAACTTCGACAGATGATTGCTTGCTATAGTTCTTGACGTGTTATAAAAGTAGTGAATTTGAATTGTCAATTATTTCCATCGATCTCAGGCTCTCGTACGTGTTGTTCATATGCATGTATTATGGGGTGTCCGCTCCGGTATGATGAATATGGATAAACCGGAAATTATAATATATTTTTTTAAAATTGTTTGACGTATGTTTAGACAATATAAAAATACATATTTATTTTGTACAAGACTATTTTAGAGGAGAATTTTTTGTTCCATTAAAATACATTAAAATAGGTGGAGCAAGCTTGTCTAATACCTTACACAAGTATTGTTATTTATGAAAGGATAATACTCTTCATATAAATACATCACTATAGAAATCTGGCTATCTTTTCTCTCTATAAGAGAAGATCTATACGTGTTCACTGGCCTTTTGCTTTCGTCTTACGCGCATTTCCGATGGTGACTCCTTTATCATCATTGGTTCAGAAATGTTTTTATTTTGTTGAATTATTGATCTTTCTTTCTTGAAATTGGTTTCTTCTGTTTGATTTTTGTTGATTTTTCTTCTGTTTGATTTTTGTTGTACATAAATATGTCAATGACATATGCAAGGAGGATGTTGAGAGAGGAAAGGGGGAGAGGTAATGGGAGAGAAACCTTCGGTTTGTCTGGTTTCGAGGCAAATGGATATAAAAAAGCAGCAGTCTTTTATAGCAGGCAAAAGGCAGCAGAGAGATTAGATTTATAACTGTGGTGTTTCATGTATACATTGCAGGTGCTTTCGTTGCTACTTTTTTCATACATAAAAATATCTGGAAATTGAGTAGTTAAGAGGTTTTTTTTTTGTTTTAAAGTGTGATAATAATTATTTTTTCAAGTGTTTTTTATTTTTAAAAGTTATTTTTAATATTAACACACGATTTAAAAATATATAAAAATTAATTTTTAATTTTCTTTTCAAATTTTATCGGATGTCCATTTAAAACGAAATAATAAATAGGGGCTAAAGGGTGAAGTACCACCACCACTCAAAGTCTTAAACACTGAGGAAATATCTCTGCAGTTGCTGTCTTATTCTCGTCAGCAACTTAATTCTAAGTCAATATTCGAAGATGCTGGAAGCATGACCAAAATAGTGAAATACTGATGTTAACGTAAACGTTAATTCTTATGCATGGAGGAAATATCTTCGCATATGATAATTCAAAGATTCTCGATTTTATTCTCAAAATAACTTCTCCTGATCTTTGTCTCATTCACTATGATAATTACAACGCAAGAGAGTACATACGGGTTCGCCGAAAGTTACACGGCGAAGCCGGGCTGGCGGCTGTGTGAATTTCAAAAAAAAAAAATTACCAACCCTACTGCATATTCATTGAGTCTGTCCATTATATACAAGATTATTTTTCTATATTATGCTAAGTTAATTTTGGAATAAGAGTTATAATAGAAATACATATCTTTGACAGTATATGTTTCCTAATACATTACGTAAATATAAGATTTTATTGATTCTTTCTTAACACTCCCCTTTAAGTTGGAGAGTGGATGTCAAGAACTCCCAACTTGTGAATCATGGTGGAGAAGCTCTCTTTTCCTAATGGTTTAGTGAAGACATTCGCAAGCTGTTCTGCTAAAGTAACAAATTCAGTTGTGATCGAACCATCCTGTATTTTGTCCCGAATAAAGTGACAATCCATTTCTATATGTCTGGTTCTCTCATGGAAAACTAGATTAGCTGCTATGTGTAAAGCTGCTTTGTTATCGCAGTGTAGTAATGCTGGTTTCGGGTGCAATATCTGTAGGTCTTTCAACAATGATCGTAACCAAGATAACTCACAGCATGTACCTGTCATAGCTCTGTATTCGGCTTCTACTGAGGAGAGTGACACTGTTTTCTGTCTTTTCGTCCGTCAAGAAACAAGCGAAGAACCCCAAAAAACACAATAACCTATAGTTGATCTCCGAGTCATTGGGCAACCAGCCCAATCTGAATCACAAAAAGCTCGCAAAGACATACCATTTTGAGAAGAGAAAAACAAACCCTGACCTGGAGCACCTTTCAAGTAACGCAACACACACAAGGTAGCCTCCATGTGCGGTTTGCGTGGGGCATGCATAAACCGACTTAGCACATGTACAGAATACATGATATCCGGTCATGTAATAGTCAAGTAGATTAGGCGCCCCACAAGTCTTCTATACTGAGATGGATCTTTAAGCAATTCTCCTGCATCATAGAGTTTTGTGTTTTGTTCCATAGAAAAATTCACGAGTTTAGCACCCAAAACCCCACTATCCTTTAGAATTTCCAAAGCGTATTTCCGTTGTGAGATAGAAATACCTTTTTTTGATCGAGAGACCTCAATGCCCAGAAAATACTTCAAATCACCCAAATCCTTAATACGAAAACGAATGTGCAAAAAGTTCTTAAGAATGGATATAGCCTTAAGATCATTACCTGTGATGAGAATGTCGTCAACATATATAAAAGATTTACCATTGCGACATGTGAACAATGAATAATCTACTTTAGACTGAACATATCCAGCAACTTGAATAGCTGCAGAGAATTTGGCAAACCATTAGCAAGACGCTTGCTTTAATCCATACAACGACTTGTTGAGGCGACATACCAAATTCTCCCCCTGTCGCTGAAGACCAGGAGGTGGACGCATATAAATTTCTTCATGAAGATCACCATGAAGGAAAGCATTGTGTACATCTAGCTGTGGAGGGACCAATTATGTGCTGTCGTTAAAGCCAATAAACAGCGGACAGTAATCATTTTGGCAGTAAGAGAGAATGTGTCATAGAAATCAATACCTTCCATTTATGTGTAACCCTTGGCCACTAACCGAGCTTTATGACGCTCAATGGTGCCATCTGAATGGCGTTTGATTTTGTATATCCAGCGACATCCAATGGCAGTCTTGCTAGGAGGGAGAGATGTGAGGGACCAAGTCTGGTTAGCTTCCAATGCTGCGAGCTCAGATTGCAAGGAATTATACCATTATGGAATGGAGGCAGCTTCAGTGTATGAGCGGGGCTCAATGTCCTGATTAATGGTGGCAACAAAGGACCTGTGTTGTGGTAAGTAGCGGTGATAAGAAAGGAAATTACAAAGAGGATACCTTGTACCTGTGGTGGGACTGGACGATGAAGGCAGTGTTGGTTTGGGAGACGTTACTTGGTTGCAAACATAATCACGTAGAGCACGGGGAGGGTTGTGATGCCACTGGGAACGACGCAGAGGCTGCAAAGGAAGGATAGGTGGTGACAGGGGCACATTGAAGGGAGATGATGGAGGGACTGGATTGGAAGACGCTGAAGAGGGGACTGGGAAGTCTGCTGAAGGAAGATCGGAGATGGAAAGGGGAATGACTGGTGTGGCAGCTGTGGATTCAGTTGATGGTATGAGAGGTGCAGGAATGGTAGAGGGTAATTGATAGGGAAAAATGTGTTCATGAAAGACAATGTCACGGCTGGTGAGAAATTTATGGGTGGTAAAGTTATAGAGTTTATAAGCTTTTTGGCCGACTGGGTACCCGAGAAAAACACAACGTGCAGCTCGAGGAGCAAATTTATGCGTAACGTGCACTTTAGTAGCATATGCAAGGCAACCAAAAACTTTGAGATGGGAGTAATTTGGAACCTTGTTGTAAAGTTTTTCAAAAGGGGTTTTATGGGAAAGAAGTGGTATGGGCAAACAATTGATTAAATAGACATCAGTAAGGACGCATTCTGCCCAAAAATACAAGGGGAGGTGAGCTTGAAAATGAAGAGCACGTGCAGACTCAAGGATATGACGATGTTTACGCTTGACGACTCCATTTTGTTGGGGAGTATAAACGTAAGAGTGTTGATAAATTGTGCCATGTTGGCGGAAAAAATTTTGCATAGAAAAAAATTCCCCCCATTATCGACGCGAATATTTGTGATGGATGCATTAAATTGAGTTTTGACAAAGGAAAAGAAATTGATGAGTAAATTTTGTGTTTCATGTTTGTGATGCATAAAAAATACCCATGTAAATCGAGAGTAATCATCCATAATTGTCAAAAAATATTTAGCACTAGAAAGAGAAGGAATTTTATAAGGCCCCCAAATATTATAATGAATTAATTCAAATGGTTGAATAGAGGAAATTGAACTAGTAGAAAAAGGAAGACGACATTGTTTTGAAAGTGCACAAATATCACAAGCGTCTTGGAATTTAAAAGGAAAATTGAGTAAAGTTTTTGCCATAAAATGTAATATAGAGGAAGATAAATGCCCTAATCGGCGATGCCACAAATTGGTGGAGGAGATGACATGAGAACGGGATGATTGGGTAGCAATGGCAGTAGATGCGGAGGGTTGGTATTTTGGTGTTGGTGGTGTTGATGCTAATGTAACCAAGTAATAAAGTCCGCCTCGTTGTTTACCCAAACCAATCGTCGTCTTCATCGCCAAGTCCTGTAAAACACACCAATAAGGAAAAAAGGTTACTGAACAATTAAGTCCTCTTGTAATTCGACTTATAGACATCAAATCCACCTTAAAAGATGGCACACCAAGCACATTTTTTAGAGAAATAATAGAATTCAAATGTAAAGTCCCGGTAGACGTAATTAGAGCCTGTTCTCCACTCGGCATAATAACTGGTGGCAAAATAGTGTTCTGCCGACTATCTACAAGCAGATTCGGAGAAGAAGTGATATGGTCAGTGGCACCATTGTTGAGAATCAATCGATTTGGCATAATAACTGGTGTTTGTAACAAACCCGAAGTGGTGACCGCGGCATTGGCTTGAGGAACAGTAGTTTGAGCATTTCCGGTATTGTTCATGATAGACAATATTTGTTAGAACTGTAAATCAGAGAGTCCATTCATCATTGAATGCTTCTCATCCATCGTGGGACCTTCTTTGATGTAATTAGCTGAAGGTTGTGCAGGTTTGTTGTAATGTTGATGACTTCCAGACTTGTTGAATCTGCTGGCTTTGTGCTTTGGGTGACCTAGTGGATATCCATGTAATTTCCAACATGTATCTCGCACACGATGATCACTATCACAGTATGTGCAGTGCAGTGACTTACGATTAAAAGAATTGGAGCAGGAGGAAACCCCTTGACCTGATCGAAAAGCCAGAGCTGTAGGTGCATTTCGTTGAACCACCATGGCTGCGGTTTCTGTTGCATCATGTGTATCACCTAAGCTGCGTTGCTTTTCTTCTTGAACAATGGAAGCATAAGCCTAACGAACATCAGGTAAAGGATTCAGCAATAGAATCTGCCCCCGAATTGCCTTGTAAGATTCATTTAATCCCATGAGAAATTGCATCAATTGTCGTCGCTTATGATCTGCTCCACAAGAGCAAACAGTTCTATTATAAGATTCCAATTCATCCCACAATCCTTTCAGCTTTGTATAATATGCCACAACTGTCATCTGAGCTTGAGAAATACAAGCTATGTCTCTCTCAATCTGAAAAATACGAGGAGCGTTACTTTGAGAAAAACGATCTCGAAGATCCTCCCAAACTTCTTGTGCTGTAGTCGAATATATAACACTTTCGGCAAGTTCTGGTGTAATTGAGTTGAGAATCCATGATAAAATCATGTCGTTGTATCTTTTCCATAAAGCATGATCGTTTGGCTGGTTGGTGGCTGATGATATTTGTACTGTCCCATCTATAAATCCTAATTTATTTTTAGCGTTTAAAGAGATTGTCATAGATCTGCACCAAGTAGAGTAGTTATCACCATTAAGAGGTTTAGAAACAAGCACCAATCCCGGATGATCGGAATGGTAGAGAAAAAAAGGATCAAAGGCATTATTCCTGCCTTCTTTAGAAAATTGCTCGCGTTCCATGGTAGTGAACAATCGGCAAAAAATATTGAAGTGGGAGTTTGAGGCTGAGGCAGAGAAAGAGAAAGAGAAGAAGAGCTAGGGTAAACCGAGCTCTGATACCATGTGAATTTCAGAGAAAAAAAGGAATTACCAACCCTGTTGCATATTTATTGAGTCTGTCACAGCTACATTATATACAAGATTATTTTCCTACGTTGTGCTAAGCTAATTTTAGAATAAGAGTTACAATACGAATACATATCTTTTACAACATATGTTTCCTAATACATTACGTAAATATGAGATTTTATTGATTCTTTCTTAACATGCTATTTCAATTTGCAACACGACTCTCCGGTCCCTAAACTCTTGAGATGATAGCAATTTAGTCCTTACAGGAAAAGAAATTTGGCTAAATCCTACAAGTTTCAATGATTTCATAACACTCTTTTGTCTAGTCATTTCGAGATTTATATGGAATAAACTGTTAAATATCAAATTATTTTTGATATGCACCGTGAAAATCAGAACAATTGCTTACATGGCATTATTGGTTAATAAAGAAATTAAGTTACAATAATGGAAAGAACAATTAGTTTATATGAATTATGAATGACAATATACTCTGTTTTTATGTCACGTGACTATAGCAACACTTGATTCTTTTTATTTATTTATTAAGATCCAACCACACAATCATTAAAATATATTATTAAAAATATTTATTAGCTCCAAATATCTTGTACTCAAGACTAGTCCAAATATCAAAACCATATCTCATTGGAAATGGCATATGTTTTCCTAAGTATACATTGCCTCTATGTGTATGCGATCCACATTGTATGATAGAATTTGATTAATATTGATGCATCAGAATTCAATACGCTAGAAAACTCGAGCTTTTAAATGTTTGAATAATAAATAATCACCCATTCATGTCAATCTTATTTTCTCTAGAACTAAAGGCCTCGTGTAGAGGCGATTCACATTTACGATAGAAAAACATAAATGGTTTTTGGGATGAGTGCTTGTTTGTGTAGCTTAGCTCCTTGTACATGCAATTCTCTAATGTTCTGTTTAGGATTATGATTGTGGTTATAATTCAAAGTATTTTTTGTTTAAAAATATATCAAAATAAATTTTTTTT
>Ga0325400_1007195_pt1 | contig 10638 bp, 7 predicted proteins | sample PopdelMetagenome_2_FD_205662 | JGI IMG/M metagenome (GOLD analysis project Ga0325400, IMG submission 205662) | Populus deltoides microbial communities from Bellville, Georgia, United States - Xylem-PdKOR-R1 | ecosystem: Host-associated > Plants > Phyllosphere > Stem > Wood/Secondary xylem...
CTTTACTATTTAATAAAAATCTGTAATTTTAAGAATAAAATTGTTAACATTACTTAAAAAACTTTAGTCTTATTTGAAAACTATAACATAGTTTGATATTTTTTCAATTAGACTTGATATTAAAAGTGTCATGACACATATAATCTGTGCTGTAGGTTCGTCTCTAAATGCGGACGGTTGAAAATTAGCAATATAAATCCAACTCATGAAAATATATATATACACACACACACACACACACACACAAAACAATTATCCCAATCCGTATATCCAACCCATTCGGTCCAAAAAAATTAAATGAGTCGGGTTTATAATTTGTCAAATATAAAAAGTTTAATTGGATACAATTATGGGTCCAAAACCAACCTAATTATATTTATGACCACCCCTATTATGAATCTTAATAACCTCATTTGTAACCTTAAAACACTATATAATAGGTCAAATAACTCAAAATAAAACCAAATAAAAAAACTTTTATAAGGCATAATTTATGTTTTTTGGCGAGATTAAAGTTCTAAAACACCTTTATGAAACTCCATTCTCAAAAAAAAATTCATTGATACAAAGATTGGTTTTTTGATGAACGAAATTTGGCAAATTCAAATCTTTCTCTTTGTTTTTTTATGACTTTCTCTCTCATGTCCCAGAATGTAGGGACTAAAACATCATGAAATGAAGTTTGAGGACTAAAAAAAAACATAAAACTACAAGGATGAAATCTATGAAAATAAAAAACTCCATAGACTAAGTTTGTTAAAAATCACCATTTCATTATAATGTGGTTTAAGTGTAGGTTACTAGTATATAATATAATGTTGTGAATGAATATTAAAAGTTGTAATGTTTATCAACCACATGGAGAAATTCTAAATAAAAAACAAATGTTGTGGTGTTTTTGTTGTATCACTATGAGAGGAAATATTGTGGATTTCAATAGTGTTTCTTTTTTTTATCCTTTCAATTTTCTTATCTCTGGTCATTAAACTTTTTTTTTTCAATCTCATCCTTTCATATTTTGTTGACTGGGACTTGGACTCAATAATTTATTTTAATTTATTTTAATAGGATGGTCACAACATTAGAAAAATATCTTGACATTGGGGCGATGCTTAATTTTGCAAGAACGAATTCATTTTTATTATTTACTAAAATAAAAAACATGGGGGTTAAAATTAAAAATAAGTCAAAAATAAAGATTTTCTTTTCAAAAACTTTTTATATGGCATCTTTTAAACAGTTTTTTCCTCTAGCGTTTTGCAAATTTCATTTTCAGTCCTTATAGTTTGAAACTTTTGTGTTTTGGTCAAAGACTTTATTTTTCACATCTTAGTCCATGAATTTGAGAGAGGAGAGAGAAAGTAATCAAAACGTAGTGAAGGAGAGTAAAAGAAATGGTTGTTATCGCTCCCAAAATCACATTAACCATGCCATCTTTCCTAAGCCTTTTTTGTGTTAGGGGGAAAGTCTTATGTTAAAAGAAAGTTGTCATCTAGTATTATGATCATTTGAAAACCCTAACTGGTCTATATATTTATTAAGGTAATAGACTAATTACACTAAAGAGAATATATTATCACCTTAAAACATCTCACATGAGGTAAGTTGCATTGCTACTCTTTTCTTCTAACCTAACAGTCAATTATGTCTAATTTATCAATAATCTATTTATGGGTGATAATAAGTCTAATGCAATGACTTAAACCTAAACGATTGGTCTAAGCCTAATCATTATATGACCTGGTTTATCTTTATCACATCCAATTATTATCTTTTTATAATATTTTATTAATTGATATGTGTATAACTGGTTACTCTTTATCATAACATGACTAATAGCCTATTAAGCCATGTAAATGAATAACCAATGAGCTTATGTTGGGCTCTTTGAACCCAACCTAAATCTTGGGAAGGGTCCATGAATAATGCCTTATTAAGGTGCATCTATCATAGTACTTAAGATTATTTCATAATATTTGTTGAAAATGAATGAAAATTGTATGCTCCAGTCCTACCTAAATAGTGACCATTATAGGTTCATCTACTTGGAATAGGATCTGGTGACGTAAAGGTCCCCAAGAAATAAGTTTTTGATAAATGATCTTAAGGTTCACTTGTCTTTAAAGTATGTTATTTAACAATCATTTTCTTATGATTCATCTTTTTAGGTGTTGCCTTTCATTAGTGCTTGTACATATCGAACTATGACTCGTGTATGTATATTTATAGCAAGTGAATAACTGATTACCAACCTGCATATGTGAGAACTTATCAAAAGGGTCAATACTCTTAATTGTTTGGTGAATATTGGACTTTGACATTTTTAAGACTTATTTTCCATTTAAAATCAAAAGAATGGGTTATTTCTCTTAATATCCAAGATAACAACCCATGTTGAGTCCATTTACCCAAAACACTAAGAGTGGATAACAAGATATTTTTTACATCATTTGTAAGAAAACAAGGATGAGTTTTTTTAAGGTTTGGAATGTTAGCCCAATTACCCTTTTAATATGGGTTGAGCCTTTAATGAGTTTTATAAAAAAATTATAAAGTCTAATGAAGCAAACTCATATATAAAAAAAAATAGAGGAATGATAAAAAAATATTAAATATGAGCAAGAAGTAAACTTTGAAGGATTCAACCTAGATACATAAAAACCAATAGGACTTGAAAACACAGTGAATACATTTACAATGCATATTAATCCACAAAACACATCTTGTAAAAAATACACAAACAAATTCAAACGTTCACATATATATGCAATCAATCTCAAAGTTTGTTCAATCTCATAAATTTCCTCACAATACACATCTAATCCAACCAAAAATAAAAATATCATTTATAATATGTTTAGCGTTTGAATGAACCTTTAGAAGTGGATGAGATGGACTAAAAATGATGAAATAGTAGGTGGAAGTGGTGAAATAGAGTTGGAAAATCAGCAAGGGCGACTCAGATTATGTCACATCATTCAAGTAAATTGTATAGGAGAGGGGTTGAGTGGCCTAGTCTACAGAAACCACCATTTCCTCTTTTTTCGATGGTGGTAGAGGTGTAATTCACCTTTATACAGGGTGGAAAATCTATTTGTTCAAATTTCACTTATTTTGCCTCTAATATTGTTGTTTTTTAGACAACCTTACTTTCAAAGAGTCTTTGAACTTACAGGAAGTGAGGGGAAGTAGGTGGAATAAAATACAGGTTATGCCACCCCTTACAATTCTTATTTATGGTGGTTCAGTTGATCACCTCTCACCGATGAAAGAGATCTGACACCTTGAAGGTTCGGTGGTTAGAGTTCTCTTATTACTGTTTTGGTTTTCTCTCTCTTCTACTCACATAGAGTTTATTGGGTGATAAGGTTTATATATTTGTGTAGTTCTCATCAAGGACATAATAATGATTATGGTCTTTCCTTGTTACATGTCAGAGAAGAGAGAAATCAAAAAGAGAAGTTTGGAGGCGATTTTCTCTTTCTCTCTCTATTGATTATGATGCAGAGGTTGTTGGGTTTAATTAATTTAGAGATTTTGTATAGGGTTTTAGATAATGATAATGGTCTTGTTGGAAATAAAGGTTGTAGGTGAGAGAAATCAAGTGGGGGGAGTTTTGGTTTTAGAGACAGAAAGACAAGGCTAGGGTTTTTTTATAGGACAAATATATGAGAAGATGAATAATGTTCTTTTAAGGTTTATTTCTTCACATTTCAATTTATATTCTCTCAAAACAATTCATGGTCGCTTTGTCCTATAATGGTTAAGGTTTTTGGTTAGTGTTTTGGTGGAAGAGATGATGAATAATGTAATTTTATTTTTGGTAGCCTTCTAGATTTCAACTCCATTTTATTATCTCTTTCACCTATCTATTTATAACCCATACATCTTGTCATCTTCTTTTTAGTAAGCCTCCAAGTAACTTAATCTCCCTTTGGCCCAACTTTTTCTTGTTTTGCACGTTAACCTCTTGTTTTTTTTTTCTCTCTATTTTGATATTTTATTTTTTATATATTTTTTGTTTTTTCATAAAACAATATTGACTTCAATTCGATAAGAAATCAAGAATTATAAAATTCACGCATATGCATCAAAAACATATTTCTTTGAATTAAATTTCTCAAAAAGGAAAAAATAGTTGACAATTAGAAAATGGACATATGAATAAATGAAACGCATTGAAACATCTTTTTTAATTTTTTTTGGATTTTTGGAAAATATTTTGAAAAAGGGATCAAATTTGGGTTATTATAATTGCCAAGATTTTGTTAAAAAAACAGCCAAATTTGGTGTAATGTGTTTCTCTTAATAAAATAAGAGTCATTGAAGTGTTTTAGAGCATTAATGACACTGGAAAAAATAGATTGGGGTTGAGAAAGGTTTTCATAATTTTATTTTGTGTTTTTAAATTAATTTAGAGGTGTTTTAAGCTAAATAATTAGTTTCTTGAAATTCCAAGCGCGTGTATTAGTTTTTTTTAGGTGAGGATAAGCTAAAAAAGATAGTTTTAGATCCAAAAAATCATGGCCTGTTGTTTCAGCCATCTCTCTAGTGGCTATAATTTGTGTAAACAAATTATATGTCTTCTGCCACAGCAGACAACACCTTATCTATTTTTTTTAGAATAAAACATGTTTTTATTAAAATAATAAAGAGATAAATTAATAAGAAAATAAAGTTGAAATTAAAAAAAATATATATATCTCCTTAATGATTTTATTCATTTTCTTTTCCAAAAACAGCCTATTTCTATAATCATTTAATTAAATAAAAAAAAAACATTCCAAGAAGGAAGGTTGTTAAACCTAGTCAAGGTAGTGACCTAGGTTATGAGTTGAGCAAGTTAACCAGTTTGATTTGAATCAATCTAAAATTTCATAACTCTAATATTGCTTTGATAAAAAATTCAATTGACATCATTTTTAACTTAAAAAAAAACAAATTGGGTTTTGGTTTTGTTTAACCAAGTGGTTGTTGCATCTCCCTGGTTAGCTAGGCTAACTCCCACCGTGTTTATTTTAAAACTCAATCTAGTCTAGAAATCAAGTCAATAAATTATCATGTTAACTTAACTAGTTTAGCTTGGTTTAATAACAATGTTAAAAAGTATACTACGGGGGGCTTGCTAGTAATTATACTAAATATAATCTATTAAAATATTAAAAAAAATCATATATAGTCTTTAAACGCACGTGAGAAGTTGAAAGACTTCACATGGAGAGCAGTCTCAGATAGCTTACTGTTAGTGCCAATTTGCAAAGCAGAATTCATTACTTTCATCCAGAAAGCAAAGCTTGTTGAGGTTCCTTTAAGTCTCAAATACATATTTTCTCTTGTTTCCCTAAATTGAAGTGGTTGGGAGAGATTCACCTTTTCATTTGTTTTCAGATACCATCCTTAGTGAGAACTTCAGAACTTGATAGAGCAATTCAACAATTTAGAGAGTATCGAATCTCTCTTGCTTGTTTTTATTTATTTATTCTGGAAGTTATAAAAGGCTAGTACTGATCTTATATTCAATTCTATTGATTGGAATTCTTCTCAGATTATTGATAGTGCCATTTAGCAACTTCAAGAATTTGAACACTAGAGTTTTTTTCCGTATAATTGGTGGCAATATCAAACACATACTACTACAGAACCATCTACACATTGTTCATGGCAGCCTCCTCTATTTGGATCTATTAAGATTAACTATGGTTGAGCTTTTGAATTAGCGTCCAATGAGGCGGCTTTAGGCTTGATTACTACAGATGACACAGGTTTTGTTATGTGGGTTAGAAATAGTTATCATCCTAGTGTTTTTTATGCTAACGTGGTTGAAACTTTAGCTTTGTAGAGAGCTATCTTTTTAGCCTTACACTTGCAGCAACAAGATTTCATCGAGGGAGATGTTAAAAATCTAATACAAACAGTTCAAATAGAGCAATTCCATGATAGTGAAGCTCATGTTATTTTACAATATAACATAAAAAGCTTAGAACAATCTTTGTTTACATCATTTCATTTTGTTCAGAGACATTGGGTTACCTACAATGTAGCACATAAGCCATGGTTGATTTTCAGTTATGTGACAATTCCTACACTATTGTAAGTTAGATCTAAGATGAATTAGAAGATTTTAACTAATAAAATTAATCAAAATTTCTATCCTTAGTAGTAAAAAAAATCTTGTGCAAAATCCAAATAAACCAAGCAATAACAACAACAACAACAACAACAACAACAACTAAGGGATATAAGAATTTAATAAAGCCTACTTCACAAAACTTCACCAACAATTACCCCTTTACTCCAAACCCAATTAAATCCAAGAAAACTCATAAAAATAATACCATATTAATTCTTTTTTTTCTCATGACTTATACATGAAATGCATCAACTAATTTGCTTAAGAATACACGAGGCAATATTCATCATTATTGGATGATTTTCATATAATATATCAATATTATAATCTATTTTTATACGTTCTTTCAAGGAAGGTTCTGATTGATATGCATTCATACCTCTAGATTGTATAGTTGCAGTTCCCTTATCAGTTAGACTAACATTTTGGATTGAGTTTGTTGCTTTTCAAATCTCTTTCTCTCCTCACATTTCTTTAAGAATATAAGGTACGTTGTTGGCAACAGCTTGTGAGTTTTCAGGCTTATTTTTGTCAAAATCTTGAATCACCTTATCACTCCATCTACTTACACAATAGTTGTTGTCATCATATTATGCATTGTTAACACTCTCCCTCAAACTGTACTTGGGTTGAAGATAGAGTTTGTTCTGAAAGTTGATGAGAGTAGCCTTTAACATTAGCTTGGTAAAAAGATTAGTAACTTATTCATTAATGGAGACATGTTTGGTCACTACAAGATTTCATATTTTTACCGATGGACATATTCCCTCGGTGTGTGATTAGAAGTTCGTCGGTGATTTTTTTACTGACTTAATCACCGACGGATTACGTCCGTCGGCTTTCCCTTTGTCGATGATTTCCCATTCCGTCGCTATATCAGTCGAAAAAACAAAAAAACCATTTGCCGATGGTTTTACAGATGGAATTTGCGCGCCAAAAAAAAATTTCCCGCTTGAAATATACCGACGGATTTTCATTCGGTCGGTGATATCGTGATTTACTGACGGCTACTTTCCGTCGGTAAAACCGTCGGTGAATGTATGACATACCGACTGAATATATCCGTCTGTAAATTTGTCGGTAAGTGTGGCAGCTACTGTCAAATGCCAACGGATTAAGTCCGTCGGGAAAGCTTTCGGTGAGTGTTTGAAATATCGACCAAATATATCCGTCGGTGAATGCTACTGTCAAATACCGATGGATTCATTCCGTCGGTAAAACCCTTTGTTATTAGCTTTTTCTAAATTTGTTTTTAAAAAATTATTTAGAAAATATAATTTAAAATTATATAAATTAATGGTAATAAAAACCAATTATGCAAATAAAATTTATATTAAACATAAAAAACAAAAAATCAAAGTTAAATAATATTCATTACAAAATTAATGTGTTTCAAAAAAAATATTAAATGAAATTTTAAAGGTAAATAATGTTTATTACAAATTAATATAAAGGTGGAGCTGGAGAAGGAGGTGGCTGGTGGTTATATGGCCAAAAAGGATTAGGCGCACATGTTCCACTCTGTGTTGCCATGTTCATGACCATTTTGCGAAGCTGTTCATAAGCCGTTTTTTGTTGTGCAGACTCCGCTCTTTATTCTGCATGAGACGCTTTGAGTTACGCGTACTCCGCTGATAAGTGGTCGAATTTTTCGGTGAGCTGAGCCGTGTGTTGCTGCAAGGACCGAACTTCTTAGATTGGGAGCTCTCAACGGTTGAAACACTACGGGTCGACCGCAAGTTGTCGGCCGTAGTGTTGGAGAGCCCGTAAACCCGATTTTTATCGGGTCCACCTGACGATCCAACCTCCATCCACAAATCCGGATCGAATTCCGGATGGGTCAAAATATCGTCCCCATATCTCTCCCTCAACCAATTATTATAGGTCTCCTGAAAATAATAAAAAAAGTAATCATCATATTCAATTCAATAAACATAATAACTTACAAAATAAAATGGTTGAACAAACATACCATGAAATGTTGAGTACGGTTATCAACGAACAGTTGCGCCCCTTTTTGACGGTCTTAACTCCGCACGTGCGTCTCCACAAACAACTCCATCGGGCTTGGCTCACGTCCAAGAGACGCAGCCTATAATGAAAAAAGATATATTAACAACAACTTAATTTAATGATATATTTTATTTAAATTAATCTTACCATCCGTTTCGCATGTGAAGCAAACAGAACGGAGTCGCCAGTACCGGACTGTGAGTGTCGTGTGAACCGCTCAGACGTCATATATCTTCCGGGATGTATATCGGTTTGTAATCCCTCAAAACCGCAACATCGTTCCAGCCTTGGAAACCCCTATCCCTCACGGGTTTTTTTGCCCTTTTTTGTGCTTCATGCCAAAAATTACGCAACCTACTTCACGCAACCAAAAATTACATTTCGAAACATAAATTTTTGTCTAAAAAAAATTTTGTATTTTTTTCGATCTTACCTAGTTGCCGCGTGATTTTCCCACACCCTCCTCACAACAGTGTTATACTCACTGTCCCAGCAGAATTTGTGATTTATTATATTAAGTTTAAGTAAAAATAATAATTTATTTACAATTATATTAATAATTTATTAGAAATAAGCTGAAAATTATAAATTAACACAAACCTGTAAATCTGCCAAACCATACATTGATTTGAGGCATCCATTCAGGATGCTTGGATATCTGACTCCATTGAAACAATGGAAACTCCATCGAGGATTTAAACGCCGATGATATTACTCGGGCGGCCTCAATGTTTGTGAACCTGAAAATAAATAAAATAAATTAAATAGTGATTACTTCATAAATTATGTTGTAATTTTTTTTAAAAAAACTTAAACCTTAACAAACTTACATTGAAAGGTCGTCCTTCCACTGTGCCTCGTACTTGCGGGTAAATTGATTCCGCTACGAAGGCACCCCGCCTCTACGCTATGAAGTAGCGCTGGAAGAGGCAACATCGGTTGACGGCGCAGGTGGTGCACCTACGGAAATATCATCATCGCTGCTAGATGAACTAGCTGCGACCGTACGTGAGCGACCAGCTCTGCTTTTCATTCTACTCATCTACATAATTTTATACAAATAATTATATAATTAAATTCAAATGTTAAAAAAATCGACAGCACCTGCCCTATACTAGATACTACCCAAATCCACAAACCTGCACATATTAACAAAAGCCACGACCAATTGACCCAATCTATACTAATTATTACTAATCCTAAGGTAAATTCAACATTAAGAATTACAGTTCAACAAATTATTCAATAATTATGCCAATACAACAATAAAATATATTCAATAAATCAAAAAAAAATTGTAGACTTACAATTAAAATTAATGGAAAAAATTAAACATAAATCATGCAATAATAGAGTAAAATTAACAATCATAATTAATTAATAATAATTATGCCAATACAACAATAAAAAAATATTCAATAAATTCAAAAAAAAAACTATAAACTTTGGCAATGAATTATGCAAAAAAAAATTATAGACTTTTTCTACATTACAAAAAATACACCAAAACAAAAAACATAACAAAAAAAAAAACCCTTAAAGTAAAATGAAATAGAAGAAACACATATCTTTTAAACTAATAGAGATTCACGAGAAAAGTTGCTAGAATGGAGAGGAAAAGTTGTAGAGATTGCTGGTGAAACCTTTGAAGAATGGAGAGGAAAAGAATCTGTGAAAAACTGAGGAGAAGAAAAAATGAACTAAAGAGGCGGTTAAGGGACTTATATGGCAGTTTTACCGACAGATTCACCGACGGATATAAAATTAATTATTATTTTAATTTATTCCGTCGGTGAAGTGTCAAAAATCCGTCGGTAAATTTTGAATTTCGCACCAAAATTTTTAATGATCCCCCATTTTTTTGGTGGTCCGTCGGTAATTCCGTCGACACTATGACACGGTCAGATATGAATTTAATGCACAACCTTTGGAATTCACGCAGTCCGTCGGTAATTATGTCGGTAAAATTGACCCGCCGACAAATTACCGACGAACTTATATCCGTTAGTATGTATGTCGGTGATTGCGGCATTTCAAGTAATTATTTTCGAACTCTCTATGAAATGCCGACGGATTTATATCCTTCGGAAGAGACGTCGGTGTGTTTGTGGCATTTCAAGTAATGATTTTCGAACTCTCTGTGATATGCCGACAGATTTATATTTATATCCGTCGGTAGGGACGTTGGTGATTGTGGCATTTCAAGTAATTATTTCGTGTTACAAAATATATCATTCATGATCTATTAATATTTCAAGTAATTATTTCGTGATTGTGGTGGCATTTTAAGTAATTATTTCAAGTAATAAATATTTCGTGTTGCAAAATATATGAAAAAAAGGGTTTTACACAGGGCTTCATTTTGGTAGTTAGTCAGAATTTTCTTCTTCTTCATCATCAATTGAATTGTCATCACCTTCATCGCAATCTTCAATATGGATATCATCTTCTTCATCGACATTTGCTTGTCCGCTAGAGCTCAAAACAAAATTCAA
>Ga0325400_1007196_pt1 | contig 10635 bp, 9 predicted proteins | sample PopdelMetagenome_2_FD_205662 | JGI IMG/M metagenome (GOLD analysis project Ga0325400, IMG submission 205662) | Populus deltoides microbial communities from Bellville, Georgia, United States - Xylem-PdKOR-R1 | ecosystem: Host-associated > Plants > Phyllosphere > Stem > Wood/Secondary xylem...
CTGTTATCCCTAGAGTAACTTTTATCCGTTGAGCGACGGCCCTTCCACTCGGCACCGTCGGATCACTAAGGCCGACTTTCGTCCCTGCTCGACGGGTGGGTCTTGCAGTCAAGCTCCCTTCTGCCTGTGAATATCTGAATAGGACGAATCGCCCCGTGGATATCTTTGCTTCGGAACAAAAGAATTAGAATTAGGCCCGGTCAACTAGAATGTGTATATTATCCATATAGGGGATCTTCCAATTGAGAAGATCCATCGACCTGAGACGAAGAGAAGGTTCTATCTATTTTATTTAGTTATTCATTTAGTTATTCAGTTAAACCAACGATTCGTTATTGGAGCAGATAGCAACAACCACCATTTCATCCGACATACATATTTTTGATTTTTCCAATGGATTTACATCTTTCATTAATGGAAATTTAGTATCTTATCTATCAATACTGTTAGAAGAAAGAAGGAATTGCTAAATTTTCTTTTCCTGGATCACATATAATATATATATTATATATTTATATTTTATATATCGATCCGATATGAAGTTCTATTTGCTCAAAAAATTTTCCTTTCTTTGAAGAATAGGAATCTTTGATGAATGGTATTAAGAATCATTATTATTTCGACACAAGCAAATGAATTTTCCACCCCCCCTTTGCTTGTGTCGAAGAATAAAAAGACAAATAGAAGAATATCCCCTATAATATTTTGTTTCCCTCATTTAACCTTTTCTTTTCCGCTTAGTTATCTTATGCTTAGTATCAGTATCTATTAGAATAGAAAAAAGCTATGGATACATTGTATCACAGCTAAATCTGTGAATAGTGACATAATCGCACCACTCCAATTTAGATTGGAAAAGAGGGGATAAAGTCAAATAGTCTTCTTACCAAAGAAGAATCTTGAGAAAGTACTTAGTGTTTTGATATGTAAAACTGCAAGACTAAGTACACCATTTTACTTCATTTTCAGGTTATATTCAGTTTTGCCACCAGAAACTGAGGAAGAGAGTGAGCATTTATCATGTGTTCCATATGCTACTGTAATTGAAAGCATTATGTATGCTATGATTTGCACTCATCTAGACATTTCACATGTTATTAGTATGGTCATTAGATTTATGAGAAATTCTGGTAAAGTTCACTAGTAGGTCATGAAATGGATACCCCATTATCTTAGAGGTACTATAAATATTGGTTTGATATATGATAGGGGTAGTAACACTAAAGGTAGAGTTGAGAGCTTTATAGATTCAAATTATGCTTTTGATTTAGGTATAAAAAGGTCACTAAAATGTTATGTTTTCTCTTTTTTAGGATATGTCATTAGTTGAAAAATAATTTTGCAATCCACTATTACCTTGTCTACAAAAAATAATAAGCATATGTCAGGTGTTCTATACGCTTCTATAGTTGGAAGCATGTTGTATGCTACGATCTTTACTTATCTAGACATTTCATATGCTATTAGTGTGGTCATCAAATTTATAAAAAATCCTGATAAAGTTCACTAGTAGGTCATGAAATGAATACTCTGTTATTTTAGAGATGCTATAAATATTGGTTTGATATATGATAAGGGTAGTATCACTAAAGGTAGAGTTAAGAGCTTTGTAGATTCAAATTATGCTTTTGATTTAGATATAAGGTCACTAAAAGGTTATGTTTTCATTCTTTCAGAGTGTGTCATTAATTGAAAAACAATTTTGTAATCCACTATTTTCTTGTTTACAAAAGAGAATGAGCATATTTCAGGTGTTCCATATGCTTCTGTAGTTGGAAGCATTATGTATGTTACGATCTTCACTCATCTAGACATTTCATATGGTATTAGTGTGGTCATAAAATTTATGAGAAATCCTGGTAAAGTTCACTTGCAGGTCATGAAATGAATATTTTATTATTTTAAAAGTACTATAAATATTGGTTTGATATATAATAGAGCTAGTAGAATTAAAAGTAGCATTGAGGGCTTTGTAAATTTAAATTACGTTTTTAATTGAGATAGACAGAGATCACTGAAAAGTTATGTTTTCATTTTCTCAAGGTGTGTCATTGGTTGAATTTCTTTTACATTCCACTATTGCCTTGTCTATAGAAAAAAGTTAAGTATATGGAATTGATAGAGGTAATGAAAAAAATTGATAGAGGTAAGTCCCCATTGCTTTTCTAGTGTAAGTCTCGTATTCTTCATGCCCCCGTTGCTGCTTTTCTAGTGTAAGTGGCACGACAAAGTTAATTATATCCAACATCTCTTTATTATTAAATTTTAATTAATTAGGTCTTTTTTTTTATTATCACTCATACAATAACTATAACAAGTAACACCATTATTTCTCCTTTATCCTCATACAACTCCATAACACCTCTGCAGCAGCAACAAAACACCTCTACAGCAGCAGCAAGAGATAGTAGCAGCAACAACACAAGACCTTCATCCTCGTTAGCAATAAATCTTAATTAACCCCTATCACACCAACATCCAGGATTGTAAGGACAATTACTCCAATAGCTACTATTTAGAATGGTAATCAATCATACATGAAAACCATAGTTGTGGCAGATCAAAGATAAATCAATAAGGAATCAATAACTATCTCAAAGAAACCAATTACTCCAACGGCTATTATCCAAAATGGTAATCAATCATGCACGGAAACCATAGCTATGGCATATCAAAGATAAATAAATAAGGAATCAACAGCTATCTCAAAGAAACCAATGGCTACTTACTATACATGGAAACTACTGTTGTGGCAGAAAAAAAACAAATCAATCTATATGTTGCACGTGTGCGGCGTCGTGGCGAAAACATCCACCCTCAAAATCTATCTTATATGGAAAATGTGTAGAGACAAGGAATTCTTGTCTTTTATTAGTGAAAAAATAGAATAGGAGTCGCCACCTAGTATTTTGGTCACTAGGAACCCTAACTGGTCTCAGAGATCGGATACGGGGACTGGTTGCGTAAAGGGAAGGTATTAGCACCCCAAATACATCCTACCTAAGGTAAGCTGCATTGTTTTATTGTCTAATAAAAATTTAAAGTCTTGTTGTGTTTTCTATTTGTTGGTCCGTCTATGGTTTAAGAAAAGTTCTCTTCGGTAAAGAGATCCTTATCTTATTGGATAAAACGTAATCGTTCTAACGTTAACAAAAAAATTTAATATTCGGAATATATCTTACGTATAAGGTCGTAACCCCATTTATTAAAAGAAAACAAAATAATTTTTTTGGAATTTTTGAAATATTGACTAGTTCTCGTGACTTTAATAAACTGGTTATTAAAGCCAAAATGCATGCTAAAACTTTTTTTTTTAAAAATTTTATTGTTTGAAAATACAATATGTTTTTTTTAGAGACTTGGCCGTATGCATGAAAACAAAACATTTTTTTTTTGTTTTGACAAAAACCAGATATTTTAATACCAGATTTGTATCTTTACAGTATAAAAATACAAACCAATATTGATTAAAATGCAGTAAAATATTTGCGGAAAATCATAGATTTTTTGAAATAATTTTTGAAGAATTTTTTTGGGGGGGCTGGGCCCAGCCCGGCCCATATGGCAGGGCTGGACCCAGCCACCTGGTCACTGGCCCGAGCCAGTGACCCAACCAGCCATGCACGCATAAAATTTTACGCGTGCATGGAACAGTGCGAAGGTAATTAAATTACCTTCGCACTGTTCATTCTTCGTTTTTGCAGATGGCAAAAACGAAGACCCTTGGTTACAGAGTGCAAGAAAAGTGACGGTCTTTAAGCTTTCAATCGTCTTCTGTTTCGTGTTGTTTCTCTAGACCCACATGCATCTATTTTTTGCGAAGAAAGGAAATGAGCATACCTGGTTCGGGAGAAAGGAAACTGGTGGTGATGCTGACCTCCTCTGCTGTCTGTGTTCTCTGCTTCACCGTTCGGTTTCTCTTCCTTTGCTCTTCTGTTCCGGTCTCCTTGTTCAGCCTTGCTTCGTCTTTTCAAACTCTTTTCTCTTGTATTTCCCTCTGTGCTATTTCCTGTCTTTCTTCTTCTCTTCCTTCCACCCTCCCTCTCTCTGTGTTTCTCTTCTGTCCGTTGTCTCGTCCCCCCTGTCTCGTTCTTTTTTCTCTCTTCTTCTCCTTTCCGTTGTGCAATGCTGGTGCGTTTGTGATGGATAATGGCAGTGGCTGCTGGACGAAGTAGATGATGAGCTGACGATGGCGTTGGCAGTGCTGCTGCGGCTCTCTCCCCTCCTTTTTTTTCTCCCCACTGTCACCTCTCCTCTCTCCTTTCTCCCTTTGTTCTCTTTTTTCCTTCTGTCGTTCTCTCTTCCCCTCTCTGCTTGGTCCCTCCTCTGGCTAAATGCCAGAGGAGGCATGCGTTATGGCAGGCATATGGTAACGGCTGGCGTGCATTATGGTGGTGAGGAAATCAGCCGCGAGACATGCCCTTGATTGCAGCTCCACCGCTCCCGTTTTTACCGCAGAAACCGATGCTTGAAGACAGTGAGCAGTGTGCAGTAATTCTTAATGCAACGGCGCCGTTTCAATTTCAAAATGATATTTCTGATTTGGTCCTTGGATGTTTTTACTATTTTGTAATCAAGCCCCCCTGGAAAAGTTGTAATTGGATCCTTTCATGTTAGCGCCTTTTCCGGTTTGGTCCTTGGTTTTGGATTGTTTCAATTAAGTCCCTAACTGGCCATCAAACTTCAATAACTATGCAATTAAGCCCCTGATTTGGCCAAATCAACTCTTTAAAATTATAATTGGACCCCAGAACTTTAATTTCATCCAATAAAAGCCTAAATTGACTTAAAAATCTATTTTTCTTGCAATCAAACCCTCCATAAATTCAATTGAACCTTAGATAAAATTTAATTGAGTCCATAAACATCTGATTTTAGACTTTTTTTTCTCAACTTGAATTTTCTTTGTCAATAGGGCTCTTATAATGTCAAATTTCAATTCTTATATTTCTGAACCTCCTCAACCAATTCCTAGTCATTTTATTGGAGTTTAAGCATCCTTTTCTCACTCCTATTTTTTTTTTATTTCTTCCAAATATATTTTTTTATATGTATTTTTTTTTTGTGGGGAACCAAAAAATGGGTTACAACACTATATAAATGAGAAATCCTATAATCATAGAAAGAAATAAAGTTATGAAAAGGCAATAGTTACTACTCTATGTATAGAGCATCCTGTACAAATTTAAGTAGTGCTCACGTCTGTATTTTATTGTAATAACAGTAAATTTATCTTTTTTATCTACTATTTACTCTTTGTTTTTTTTTTTTATTATGAACATATATAATAAGGTTCTTTTATTATATATTATATTAAGATTCGAATCTCTTAATTTAACTGATGTGTCACATTGAAAATATGGTATTTTGATGCTCTAAAAATCTTTTTTTTTAATATAATTTTTTTTTTAATTTCTAATAAATTTATGCTAGATTAGTTATTATAAATCTATGCTGCATTTTTTATTATTTTAAAATTATTCCTAGTATATAGCATGTTATAGATTTATTGTGACTTGATGAACTCACCGAATCAAAGATGATGAGGAGTCGTCTTGGTCCTGACTGCATGAGGCCGAACGATGCAGACTATAGAGAAGGGCAAGGTACTCACTAGCTATGGCATTAGCAATCACGAAAAACCATGCACATGGACATAGATACAGTCTGAATATTTAATTAGCTTTCCAGAACTCATAAGCGATTAAGCAGGGCTTAGATTTAGATTGAAGAAAGAAAAGTATGCTTACATGAAAGTTAGGAGATCATTAAACTGAGCTTGGAACAGAAAGAAGTAAGTGAAAAAAGGAAAAGTATATGATCCGTAATTAGTGGTAGCCAAACCAGCGACAATGGCAGACAGCCCGAGAACCCAAGTCGAAAATTGGGACGACTTTTTTCCATCGTTTACGTGGGTGTTGGGCGGGACTGTGATTGGATTAAGATTCTAAATAACTGATTTAATTTAAAAATTTAAATTTAAATTTAAATGTGGTTTTAAAATATAATTTATATTATTTTTAATATATTTTTTTAAATGAAAGTCTTTTAGATTTGAATCTTCTATATGCATATACTATTTTATACTTTATTTTTATTAAATAAATGAGAATAATAAAATTTAAACTTACCATAATTTGATCATTAAAATTTTAATATCATATTAAAAATTAATTTAATTTAAAAATTTAAATTATTAAATAAAATTTAAATTTATAATTCTTACATGCAAAGCATGTCTACCTTTGATTCTTGAACTTCACCACTCTTGTTCCAGTGAGAAAGCTTGTTACATCAAATGCCTTGAAGAGATGTGATTTCAAGTTAATAAAAAGATATTCTAAGACATGAAATCTGTGAATATGAGATATATTTATATTATATATTTATTGTGTATTATGGGTTATGAAATTGAGATAATTTAATAAAAAAATTAAAAAAAATCACAAAGTTTTTTTTTAAAAATAATGTCGAACGATAATATAAAAGAACAAAAAAATTAATATCAACTCTTAATAACTTTTCAAACTCATAACTCATTCATGGTCCTACTTAATGTTCTTCTCATATTGGAAATGGAGGTTGAGAGGGCACCGAACAAATTTATCCTTCTCAAATGGAAGAGAATATACAGTTATGATCGTCTGTATTATTAGCATGAAGATGCTTCTTGAGGCTTTTATTTGGACTGCCAAACTACACTGAATTTCCTTCACACAATTTTGCAAGCAATTCCATATCTATTTCACTTTGTTTGTAGTGGCCCATTAAAATAAAGAACAATATATATAATAAATCTTTCACAATCGATGGTGCTATCCCTGTCTTTTACATGGATACAAATGCTCAACACTTTCTTTTCTTTTCTTTCTTAGGTGTCTTCAGTGAGAAAGCCAAGAGAAAAGCAAAAAATAAAATCTATTTTTTAAGTTCTTCTTTATTGATTTTGCAGGGAAAACCAAATCATGAGCCAAAATAACACACACACACACACATATATATACATATATATGTTAGTAAATAGTATATATGATCTGCAAGTCCCCATTGCTTTTCTAGTGCAAGTCCCGTATTCTTCACGTCCCCATTGCTGCTTTTCTAGTGTAGGTGGCACGACCGGGTTAATTATATCCAACATCTCTTCATTATTAAATTTTAATTAATTAGGTCTTTTTTTATTAACAATCATACAGCAACACCGCAACAAGCAACAAAACACCTCTGCAACAGCACTGCAGCAGCAGCAGCACACAATTTTGCAAGCAATTTCATATCTACTTCACTTTCTTTGTAAAGAAATAAAAACTATTTTTTGAGTTCTTCTTTATTGATTTTGCACTAAAAATGGTATTTTGATGCACTAAAAATCTTTTTTTTAATATAATATTTTTTAATTTCTAATAAATTTATGCCGGTTAGTTATTATAAATCTATGCTGCATTTGTTATTATTTTTAAATTATTCCTAGTATATAGCATGTTATAGATTTATTGTGACTTGATGAACTCACCGAATCAAAGATGATAAGGAGTCGTCTTGGTCCTGCTGCATGGGGCCGGACGATGCAGGCTATAGAGAAGGGCAAGGTACTCACTCACTAGCTATGGCATCATCAACCACGAAAAACGTGCGCATGGACATAGATATTAGATACAGTCTGAATATTTTAAGTTCTTCTGTATTGATTTTGCAGGGAAAACCAAATAATGAGCCAGAATGACCTTTTTTTTTTTTCAAAGAAAAATCATTCCTATTTATCTATTGAAAGAGTCAAAACATAAAAATAAATTATCTAAAACTTTTTTTTTTCAATAACTTTTCTAAAAAAACAAAAAAAATAATAATATTAAACATATTAAAATACAAATGGGTTGTTAAAATGATTTTTTTTCATTGAAATATATATAAAAAAAACTATATTTATACTATTTAAAAAAACCATATCAATAATTTAACTTTTCTAAATAATTTTTTGCCATTGAAGATGCTCTTATACAAGATTTCTGGAATTTTGCTGCATGCAGTGCTAATAAGTTGTGTGATCGGCCATATCACTTCTCTCCTAGCTAGATATCATAAAATTAATCACTCAATCTCCATAACGAGAGTACTCGCGGATCATTTTAATGATAGAAATTATCTTCACTAATATCTTGTTTCTTCGTGGAGCTTATCCTTCCTTCGACATTAATACTTATATAGTGTTTTCAAATTACAACTTTTGTTGCGTATTACTTACTTGACTTGGCGTATTTTTGTTAGTTTTCATGAAAAAACTTTTTAAGAATAGGTTGGATATAATTAAACGTATATTAATTTGAATTCGAGCAACGATAAATACTTAAGCAAATTATACAAAATTTCTATGCAAATTGATTTTGCAATAATTACTCTAATATTCCTTTTCTCAATCAATCATTTAATTAAAATCTGTAAAACCAATATTTCACTATTTATCATTTGTCACTTACGTACATTTGTATGGATTTTTAGTAGAAAGAATCTTAGTATCAGTTGCTTTAGAGTTTTTTTTATAAATAATTTATGATAAAAATGAGCTAAAATAAATTGAAGTTAGAAAAATATATTTAAGTAAAAACAACTTTTTTAAATATAACTTCGGTTTAAACAAAAGTTTGACTTAGTTTCATAATAAACTTTTGATTTAGGTCAAAAGTTATCTCTAATGAAATATTGATTGATTTACTATAATTAAGATTTACTACAATTAGCTTTCAGATATAGCACAGTGGCAAAATATTTGCCTTTTAAGCTAGCAGTCGTGAGTTGCAATCTTATTTCTTTTAGGGCTTGCCAGTTGCCCGATTCTTTTCTTCTTCTTCTTCATGTTACTTGAAACTATTTGAGTCAACCAAATAATTTTTAATATTTAAAGTACCTATCTACAGAAAAGAAGAAGAAAGGAAGCAATAAATCAGAAAGACGGGAATGGGATTTACTAAAATTAATCAACACTTCACGTACTATCTATATTGATCGATCGATCCATGCATCTTTTTGATCAAGTCCATGAGATTAACAGGACCCAACGTGGAAAAAAGAAGTCATGTCTGCATCGATCAACCTATCAGCATTTAAAAGCAGCAAGTTCTTTCGACCTATATATGTCTTTATTACAGAGAGAAAAACTAGCATCAATATTGATTGATCCATGCATCCATGAGATTACTTGAGTTCACATTGCAACTTCCAAGAATGCATTGAAGTTGTGAAAAGTCTTTGCGGAAAATTCTATGCCCTTTCTTTTTGCTGCTTGAACAATTAGATTTATAAAAAATAAAAATAAAAAGGAAAGATTACTTGTACCTGTTGAAAGCAATTATATTTTAATAAAGTACACTTTACTATTACTTGTTAGTTTGAAAGACCTGTTTAGGGGATTTATATTTAAGTATTGTTTGGACTATATGGAATGTTAGAAACATCTTGATATTTAAAAAAATGCAGCCAATCTAGAAAAATATTCTATAATTTTTGTTTTATTTTATTGTAGGCTGGATTAACTCTTCATTTTAGTATATAGATGCTGAACTCAAAAATAATTATTTTTAAATAAAAAAAGTCATTTTAATATATTTTTAAGCGAAAAGCACTTTAAACCACAACCGCTACTACAATCTCAAACAAGCCCAACCAAGAAATAGTCTTGTTTTTCATCCATGTATTTTTTGATCAAGTCCATGAGATTAACAGGACCCAACATGGAAAAAAAAAAGTCATGTCTGCATGGATCAACCTATCAGCATTTAAAAGCAGCAAATTCTTTCTACACATGTCTTCATTACAGAGAGAAAAACTAGCATTTATAATACATGCACAACCCACACAGGTCATGAGACTATTTTAGTGTTCGTTCGAGAAATAAAAAAAAAAAACTCAATATTCAAAGCAAATGATGACTAACAGAAGTATTAAAACTGATGGCGGCTTTATTTCATAGTATTTTTTATTTAAAATATATTAAAATAATTTTTTTTATTTTTAAAAAATTATTTTAAACATAATAAAATTAAAACAATAAAAAAAATTCATTTTTTCTCTAAGAACATTTTTAAAACATAAAAATAAACCTGCTACAAGTGTTAAACTGTCAATTATGCACCAACTATCTATATAATTGAGTCTATCATAAACTTCAAATAATAGCTTGTTGTCCTTTAGCACCTGGTGAAAAAGAGATTGGTCTGTGTCTACATCAATCAGTATTTGCAAAAACAAAAAAAAAGCAGAAAATTCTACTTGGAATCTCTCGTTTTCAGTATGTTCTTAGCATGTTTGAAGTCAATAAACTGACAAGCCGGGTTTAAATATCTGAGAGTTTTTCCATGAAATTGCTTTTTAGCATCCGCCGCTAGTGATGTGAATCATTCAACATAATAGCTTGTAGTCGATAAATTTGTGGCTCAAATGCCTCTATTTGCGCCTGCCACCTTATCTTTTAAATTTCAACATCTTGCAACCTGCAACTAACTAGGAGAACCCAAGAAAATACGAGGTGAAGATTGATAAGAGTACTATTATTTTGATTTAAATAAAAAACTGAATATTTCAAAATATTATTTTTAGTATTTAACCGAATAAATCTAATAATATTTTACTTAGAAATATTCAAAG
>Ga0325400_1007199_pt1 | contig 10632 bp, 14 predicted proteins | sample PopdelMetagenome_2_FD_205662 | JGI IMG/M metagenome (GOLD analysis project Ga0325400, IMG submission 205662) | Populus deltoides microbial communities from Bellville, Georgia, United States - Xylem-PdKOR-R1 | ecosystem: Host-associated > Plants > Phyllosphere > Stem > Wood/Secondary xylem...
TATCATAGTAATAATAATCATAATCGCTTGTTAATCGTCTTTTTTAGATTCTGGAGCCCATTTGCAATTTAATCTCACTGAAGAAATTATGGATTTTAAGTTTCTTTTTTCGGATGTAAATGTGTATTTTCTTACTTTATTTATATAATGATTATCAATAGATAATGTATTTTAGGATTTGAATTCAAGGGTCTTGAGATAAAACTGAATCTAAGCACTCCCTTATTCTCATTTTGTAATGATAAATGTTTTAATTATTTTTTGAGAAACTTCTGTAAAATAAGATTTTATTATCAATTTGTGGAAAGTAGAAAAAATATACTATGCATTATTGTTTTTTAAAAAATTAATAAAGGAATTAGTTTTTTTCGCCAATAGGGTTGGAGGGGTGGTAAAATACTTGTCATTTTTTTTAATAAGTAGTTTTTGCAAGAATTATAAAATTCATCTTCGTTTGCACTTGATTTGGTTTTGGTGTTCCAACGTTGTATTTTGGTTGCCTCAATTTCTGACACGATGGAAACTGCCATGCACCATCGTTGATGCTTATAGCAATAAATTCATATGTGTAGGGTGGGGAACAGTTGCTGTTTGGGTAATGTTTGATTTATGCATTCACTTTGTACAATGCAGGCCAAAACATTAGGAAGTTGGTAAAGGATGGTTTCATCATCAGGAAGCCAACAAAGATCCACTCTCGATCTCGTGCCCGTCGCATGAAGGAAGCCAAGAGAAAGGGAAGGCACTCTGGATATGGTATATTTAATCTGAACCATTTGACTATTTAGAGTATTTGCAATTTTAATTGTATGTTTGAGCTTGGGAGTTGTTGAAGAATGGAGCTCTATGAAATATTTTTGGAAAAAAAAAACCAAGTGTTTTTTGTAGAAGGAGGCCACTGTTCATGTCTTATATTCTACTGTTTGTGTCTCTATCTTGCACTTTCACTAATATTTGTTTTGAACTCGATTTATTAAATATGTGAAAAAAAAGAGAGAAACTGAAATTTTTAGATGACATACCTATTAATTACGTTGGGAATGGTGCTATGATTTCTTTTGTTCGTATCATTTGTCTTTGGCTGGTTCATTTCCTATATGTTTTGTGGGAAGAAGTTTGCTGACTACAAAGCTCTTTAAAACTACTCTAGGTAAGCGCAAGGGGACAAGGGAGGCTAGGTTGCCAACTAAAGTTCTCTGGATGAGGAGAATGCGTGTCCTCAGGCGTCTGCTTCGTAAGTACAGGGAGTCAAAGAAGATTGACAAGCACATGTACCATGACATGTACATGAAGGTGAAGGGTAATGTCTTCAAGAACAAGAGAGTTCTTATGGAGAGCATTCACAAGTCAAAGGCTGAAAAGGCTAGAGAGAAGACTTTGTCTGACCAGTTTGAGGCTAAGAGGGCAAAGAACAAGGCAAGCAGAGAAAGGAAATTTGCTAGGAGGGAGGAACGTTTGGCCCAGGTAAGATGTATAGCAGCATTGATATAGTTACTCGTTGCTTGAAATTTTATTGTTCTTTCTTGATTTGTTTGGTAAGATAGTTGAACCTTGGTTTTATTTCCCTGTTATAACCATGTTAGGAACATGGGAATATCAAAGATTTGGTTCCTTTTGTTTAGTCCTCTTGATAAGTGAAGTGTGATCCTTTTAGTCACATAATCTTGTAAGTGTTTAGTGGATCATTTTGTGAGTTTTCAATTCATATCATGTGGTAAGCACAATGATTATGGGTGAATTTCAATCTGCACAAATCTTGATGATTTTTCCTTTCATTCTCAATTGAATCTTATAAAAGAATCAAAATCATAAGTTTTATGTAGATCCCAATTGGATTCCCGCTATTGCAAGGGATGCTGAAATATTTTTGTTTTGATTCTGTTCAGGGACCTGGCGCAGAGAAACCAGTAGTTGCACCACCCCCCGCCGCCGCCGCACCTCAACCAGCCCAGTAAGCATCTTTTTGACAGAATTTTACATGCATTAAAAACCCACGTGTTGTGGTTCAACATCTTGATATTTTTTTTGGCTTACAGGGGATCAAAGAAATCCAAGAAGTGAGAACCTAATTAAGAGCTCCAAGGATTCGTGACTTTAGATCATCAATGTGTCCTTGGTGTTAGTTTTGTTCATGTGTTTTTCTGTTGCTGGGACCTCGTTACTTTATATCGTAGATGGATGATGAACATATTTTTGCACTTAACAATCTGTTTTTAATTAATTATTGTTCCTTGATAAAATTCCAATTTCTTGGAGTTTTTTCTGGATTTCTTGCTGTATTTCTTTATATGACGATACCAGGCCATTGCTGCTTCCTTTCTCAAGGGGCATGTGGTATAGTGGCAGCTGAATTGTTTCAAAGAATGAAAACCTTCTGAATTGTAGGATCTATTCGACATCAATTTCAAGAGATCAGCTATGATGCCAGGATAGGGCACGAAATATTTATTTCAAAATTAAATGTGGATACGGAACAAGGCAGCGTATTTGAATTTTCCCGAATTGATGATGGGGATTCATTAGTTACAATTATTTCATAAACACAATTCACAATTTAATAATTTACAATGTATAATTAAAATAGTTATTTAAAAATGCTATTAATTTAATGATCTGAAATTGCCCCTTCAAATATCATCAGAACAACGTTTTATAGAACTGATCATCAGGACTTGCATCAACAACAAGGTGGTCTTGTCTGTTAACACTTCTAGAAGTAGTAGAACATTGTTTAGTCCAAATCATGCCTCTGTAGAGGTTCTCTATTAACAAATTATTAGCCTTCTATTAACAAATTATTGGCCTTTGCAATACAATTGAATATCTATATAGTTGAATTAAAAACAATAATTGAAGTTTACATCATTTAAAACAAGTACAAAAAAAAATAATAAATATTGTCTAGTTACACAAGTTTTTTTTTTATATATGATCCCTTTAATCGCATATGTCATATCTATTCAATGAGTGTCTCTCTCTAGCATCCATTTCATTATGTAGACAAACAGATTTCATTTGACCTATATTCTTTTTCCATCTAGTTGGACATTCATATACATCTGAATCAATATATACAGATCATAACAACATATCAAGCAAAAGTTAAAAACAAGGACTAATTGTATTTTTGTATGAAAAGTTGGAGTAGAAATCATCAATAAACATTTCATAAAGTGCAACATGCAATCAAGTGTGAACATGGTTGATGATACAATTTTTATTTGCCACAAATACAATTTGCATTATTAATGTTAATCGTTTCCAACAATTCTCTTGTAACACCAACTGTTGGAGGTGTCTCAGGCTGAAATATCTCCCCTCCAAAATCAAATAGAGATATCACGTGTGATCTATAAGTTGTTGTATTGGCAATAACCTTTGGAGGCCATAATACATCACGACTAAAAAAATCATCAACCTTTTTCTCTACGCTCCACAAAATATTTATTGCATCTAAAAATATTATCTACACTATAGCTGATACAGGCAAACCATAAACTGTTTTTAAAACATTATTAAAAACTTCTAATAAACTGTTTTCATAACAACAACCACCAAAATCATATGACATTGCCTGTGTTACTTTAGGTTTAACTTTAAGTCATGCTCTAGTTGCATTATCAGTCTCCATCAAATCCTCATATAAAATGTTAAATTGCTATTTAAAAGGATTAATACATGTCATATGCAACATACTTTTCAAGGCAACATTTCTCAACTTAATATTGAAGTTACTTACAAAGTGTCGTGAACAATATTAATGATATCTAATATTCGTGCCATGAAACTCTTAATTGATACATGTATATTTGATATAACACATAACTCAGTGCGACCGTCAATCACATATCAACAAAGCTAATCTAAAAATGAACTCTAATTATTGTTTGTTTCTTCCTCAACAATAGCAGAAAACAACGAATAAACTTCATTATTTACATTATCAACAACTGTAACCAACAACTTTTTCTTGTACATACCATAAAGGTGAGTACCATCAATACTAATTAGAGGATGACTGAAATCCATCAATTGAAGCACCAAATGCCTAAAATGCTCTCCCAAATATTATCTTATTGTCACCAAGCATTTTATGATCCCAAGTGATAATTGTTTTTGAATTTAAATATCTGATAGCCATAAACATTCTAAGTAGATTTTAAAAAGACTCTTTATATGTACCAAATAACCACTCTAAAATCTTCTGTTTAGTCATCCACGCCTTCCAATAAGAGACTTAATGCTCATAATCTCTCTCCACAATACCTTGAACCATTGCAACACTCATACTTAAATACCTCTTCAGAATTGTCAACATCATCTCAGTAATGAGATTTGAGTCAACCTGATGATGATGTTCAAAATAAGAGGGTTTCGACATATGTGTGGCCCTTTAAATTTTGAAATTTCCCATGAATTAGACTTTTGGTGATATCCTCCATGCAAATACCATCTATAAATTGGTTCCTAAACACATTGCAACTAACACATAAGTTTTAGTTTAACGATGGACGTTGTATTGCAATGAGTTCTTTATATGCCACATCTTTACTATAGTAATACATTCAGATTTGTTTTTGATTTTTTTTTCAATATCTAATTCATCAACTAATAAGCCTGATTGCCTACAATTATTAGCCCAAACATTGCATTTGTATTGGTTATCTGCACTCACAACCTTAACTTCAGTAATAGGAGGAGCCATATAGTGATTAACAGGCTCAACTAAATCAGTATCCCCATCTTCCTCCTCAACATCAACTCTATCAATGTGATGGTCATTTTCGTTGTCACTTGGTTTAGATTCTTCATAGAAATATGAAGTAGATATCATACCTAACCGAGGTTCCACATTAACAATTTCCTCCACTGATATTTTTCTACTTACATTGCCACCTAACCTAGATGGACCAGCTGCTTATGATGTTTGTATGATTATCTGAGAGTTACTTGGAACCCGGATCAACTCCATACTAAAAGAGTTTCTTTATCTAGATCTATTATTCAGATAGAGCTCTAGCATATTAATCTCATTAATCATTGCAAACCTAAACATTGAATTCACACTTTCATTACTACATATTGGTACACCGAAATAAGGAGCTTGACTAACCCCGATTTATAACATCTTCCAAGTAATTTCAACTTTTATTTCAAACATATTCCAGTTAAGTCGATCATATAACATTCTAGATAACTTATAAATGTTTAATGTAGCAGTTAAGAACTCATGACTTCCTCCATTATAAGTGATACCATTGTCGATATTGACAATAATACCATAATGGAAGCATAATATTCCTAAATTACAAGACATTTTATCATATAACACAACAAAACATAATTCTAGTTTATTAATATCTTGGGGTTAATCAAAGTGCATAATTTATCAATAAAACCATAACAATAACATAATCGGTTAAAACCTAAATACATCAAATTAATCAACGAACACCTAAATTTATCAAATTTCACTACCATAACAAAACTATCAATCAAATTCATGTATTTCACAGCCAATTTTCTTATTTTATATGTAATTCAGTATAATCCATAATTTAACCTAAATAAACAAACTCTAACAAAATAATTTTATTAATTCACAATCAGCAACAACCCAAAATCATTGATTATTTTACAAAATAACCTAATTATCAACTCAAATTATATCTAATTAAAATAATCCTTAATTCAAAACCCTAATATTCTATGAAATCAAATTAACACACATTAACATGAATTACATTAAATTGATAGAGAAGAAATGATTAATATATCTCTAAATGTAGAATGTGAGTGGTGATTGTAACCAGTGGTGGATGTTTTGGTCAAAAAATGAATGATTTGCAATGAGAAGAGAGAGATAGATAGAGGAAGGTTGCTGGTAATAGTGAGAGGGGAGGGGTGGGTGGTTATGGGGAGGGAGAGAGAGAGAGAGAGAGAGGAGGAAAGAAAGAGAGAAAGGGAAAGAAAAGAGCTCATAATATAAATTTCACATAAAATCATAGATATCATGTGCGACATGCAACTCGTGTATCACAATTGCTATCTGCAACTTGTAAAATCATGCTATATCCCTAAATATTTTCTTTTCTTGGTTCATTTCATGAAACAAAATTGATATCTGCAACTCAGGTGTCGTAGTTTCCATCTGTGACTTGTGAAACTGTGACTATATCTCTAAATATTTTCTTCAGCTGTGCTAAAAAAAAACCAAAAAAGCTAGAATAAAGGTGTTGAAGACAACAATATTGTCTGCATACATATGTATTTTGGATTTGAGTGGTTTATAGACATGTCCATGTTACAATGAGGTCAATATCTGTAATTAATGCTTCGTGTGATCGCATGCCAAAACATGAAACGCCAACCCATTTTCGATCCCAAGATGATGAATTCTCGAGCAACTTGACAGTAGCTTTATGGCTTATGTAAAACGTACTTCCGCATTTAAGCCACTTGCTAGGAAGGGAAACGAGTCTAGGATGGCCTAGAGTGCCTACAAGAAATTGAGACACAAAGTGATGCATTCGTGAAAGAAGAAAACTTGAAGAGAAATATTATAGAGCGTCATGCTATTAAATGCTGCAGTTTTTTTGTAAAATCTGGCCGATGTGCCACTAACTGGAAAACAAATCAGCACAAAAACCTTCCTCATTTTCTTACCAGAAAATAGAAATCGAGTTTCAAGAAAAGACAGATTCAAAAATCCATAATCAGGATAACAAGGGAAACAACAGTGTAAATAGAGGGGGCTTTTGACCTGAGTTCATGCCACGTCAAAATGTGGACTCCTATGAAACTAACAAGGTCATAGCTCCATCCACTACAGATTTTGCGCCCCTCAGATCAACATTTTATCTGGTATTCAATTGCGTGCATTTAGCTCATGCACTAACAACCAACAACTCCTCCAAAAGATTGATGCTTATGACAAAGCATTCTTGGTACTGCAAAGGTATTCCCAGTATCGATTTAGCATGTGATCATTTGGTCTAACCTGCTCCCACTTTCCTGTGCAGAATATTGCATATGCATCAGCAGCATACCTACAAGAAATTAGAGAAAAGTTTATCAGAGTTTCCCATGATAAAGTTAATACAGTTTTAATGGAAGAAAGTATCTACCATGATGAAAAAATAATAACAACACTTACTTTCCAACACCAGGCAACTGAGTGACATGGGTCCAGTCCTCCTCTAAATAGTCTTTAGATAATCGCTGTACCATCTTTGCTCTCCTCTTTTGTAAACCTAGACTTTTAATTGCTCTTTCAATCTCCTCCGTGGCAACCCCAGTGGCAGCCTTTGCATCAGGACACAGAGTAAAGAGGTCTGATACAACTCTTTCAGCCTGCATTTAGTTATGTTCTATTTAAGTAAACTGACTGCATCAATGCTTATGCAGTGGTCCCTTCATGTTTGACAAGAGACTTGAAATCAAGTTGAAATTAAGCGGATGAAGAATACTTGAAAAAGGTTTTTGTTAGCAACATTCAACCCAATTTTCTGCCAAATAGTGATAGGAGAAGGGGATAAATTGAGATACAGATTAGGATTGCTACTCAGAAAACACATCAAGAACCAAATCAAGCAATACCACAAAACCAAACCAATCCTTACCTGAAGGCCTGTTGAGGGACTGAGAGGGTGGGTGGGGTTTCAAAAGGGAAGAAATCCAACCAGGTCTCTATTGTGTGAGGAATCAAGGCTTGTGCTTCATGATGCTCAATCATATTTATGCCTTCATATTGTAATCTTCTTATTCTTATAGCTTAACTCCCCTATTCAAAAAAGAAAGAAAGAAACTCTATTCCAAAATGGAAAATTTAATGTTTAATGCTAAGTCACAATAATCAGTACAAGATCTCTCCTTCCATTTTATTCCAGTCCAGTTCATCTTGCCATAATATCAACATTTAGCAATCAAATCCAATGAGCTATGATGCCCAAAATCTTAGAGTCATACATCTGCTTGTGTGGTGAGCAACTTGTCTAGGCACTCAAAAAGATGACACAGTTGGCAGTATAAATAAAATCTTTGAATAACATTTGATGTTGTCGTTGTTGAGAGTCTTATAGGAACAAGAATGATAGCAAATGAATTTGCAAGCCATGATCAAAGGCAGAGATTTTTCTTTCCATAGAGACTACATCTAGACCTATATAGTCTCCTAATTGCAGGTTCAACATAAATTTGCAAGACATGAACTGATTGTTCTTGGTTTCTAATTACATAGAACTTGGTACAGAAATGGAATAGCACCTGTCACCAGACAATAGATAGGTACAAAATGTGTTTTTAACAAAAAACATGAAACCATGCAATTTAAAATAAAAAAAATTCCAGCCGGAGAAATATATCAATGAACCCTAAAAAGTTAATTGGTAACAGAGAGGACCTAGCTCTTGAGAGAGTCTTAACTACTACAGTTTGTAGATGCTCTACATAACGCCTTGAACATCCTCGCCAGGCAAAAAGAACATAAAAAATCACTCAAATGAGCACAATAGTTAAGAGGGCAAGACCACCTTCCAATGTCTTGGGAAATAGTCCAGAGCAAGAGTTGGCTGCGTTCAAATTCTCAGGCCAGTTTAAAGTTTGCGTACAATTACTTGAAGTTTTATTCAAAAACACAGTGGGAAAGTACATAACCTAGCCGTTCAAAAAAGAAAACCTTCCAACTTCTAAGAAGCTGTCAAACAATTAAAGAAGTGTAAATCCTACATGAATCATCCATCCTCATTCCTATTTGTATAGGGAAATAATTTCCAAGATCTTTTACAGATAAATAGCACCATAAAGTTTCAATTTTTATTTTTATTTTATTTGAAGTTCAGTACCTTTTAATTTACAATATCCAAACAAGTCTTCTAAACCAGACCCAATTATCAACAGTACATTAACAACTAAAATTCATAAAGTAATCAGCTAAAAGGTTAAACATTCACGCATACCCACAAATATCAATTTCAAGAAGAAAATAAAACCACCAGAAGAACAGGAAAAGACTGAGACTTTGAGAGCATATAGAGTACCCGAGTACCAGCAGTGCGATTAAGGAGCATACAAATGACCAAAACTCTCCAAGGGTCATGTGCATGATTATGCAAGAACCCAAATTCAGATTGTGGTGGCTTCCATGTGTTGTCTGCTGTTTTCCTTTCGTAAGCCTCATCAAACTTATTGTAATAAGGACTAGTAGTAGCAGAATGAAGTGACGTTTTTGTCCCTTCTTTCTTCTTCCTCTTCTTAGACGTGCCAATGACATTGGCATCCTTCTCTTTATCTTCTTCCTGATTCGAAATTGGTTTCTTCTTTCTCCTCTTTGCCTTGTTGGAATTGCTGCATTCTTCTAAGTCTAACTCACCCTCTCTTGAGCTGTCCATGCTCGACTCCATTGCCATTGAGTGTCAGAAATGCTCGTCTTATGCAGTTTCCTTCTGCTGGACTGTTTTGTTGTCAATCCAATGTTTTCAGGCCCATTACACCCCTTGCAGGCGCAGCTTAAATTCTTAGTTTCACAGCCACCATCCCAAAATGAGTAAACGAAAAGGCTACCAATTGTGGTGTCATAATCAAACTTTGTAAACTTGGGCTTGGCTCGTGATCGAAATTATAAATTAAATGGATTAATTTGGGTTAATTTAAATTAAATTTTAATTGTCTTGATTAAGTTAGAAATTGAATTTTTAGATTGAAGGTTTAATGTTTATCCAGTTTAATTCGAAATTCTACTAAAATTAATTCAAAATTCTACTAAAATTGATGAATCATTAGATTAACCTGTTAAACTAAATTATTTATTATAATAATAAAAATAAAAGCTAAAAATTAGTGCATCAATCTCAAATCTCGTTCTAATTGTGCTGGCCTAAAATTTAGAATAAAATTCATTAATGGTATTTGTGTTATGAAAATGTTATTCCACTTTCACCCCATAATTATAAATGACCTCACTTCATGAGAAAACCCTTTTGCTAAAACAAAAGAGACAAGCAAGAGAAAAGGTTGGGATGAAAGCAATCACCTTCATGAGAACTCATGAGAATTATGAAGCTTTCAGGCATCAAAAAGACACGAGGCAACTTGATTTTTAGCACTTACTTGACAATTTATCAAGAAAATAGTAACTAGTTTAAACAACTGTGTTGACAGAAACAGCCCTAAACTGTTCGTAGTGGAGACTCTGTTTTTCATGATGTTAATCACTACGTTTTCTAAATTCTTCCAAATTATCACCACGTTATGTGTTTTGTGTTTTCTTTTGACAATTGAATCTTTGGATATTGACATATAAAACCAAGTGCTGTATTTCAATGCTTCATACATGGATATCCTGTTAATTCCCTGTATATTCAAATCTTTGTCTTCAGTTTATGACAACCCTCTATATTCAAATCTCACAGTATGGTATAGAATTTCATCTAACCCTGTTAATTCCCTTAGCAGCAATGGATTAAATTATGTTTATCAGCTAAAAGGATGCCCTTCATGGAAACTTCAAAGGAAAACATGTTTTGCATCATTTCATTAATAAACCAACAAATTAACAATTAAGTTCAAAGCATTCTAAATTGTTGCAGAAGTTAGCATTGTGAAGATGGATACGAATACCTCAACAGATGGAGC
>Ga0325400_1007200_pt1 | contig 10631 bp, 4 predicted proteins | sample PopdelMetagenome_2_FD_205662 | JGI IMG/M metagenome (GOLD analysis project Ga0325400, IMG submission 205662) | Populus deltoides microbial communities from Bellville, Georgia, United States - Xylem-PdKOR-R1 | ecosystem: Host-associated > Plants > Phyllosphere > Stem > Wood/Secondary xylem...
ACTAAAGTTTTTTGTTTTCGGTCAATCACAAAAGGAAATTTTTTGCATACACCTAGATGACTCCACATGTTACTAGTCCCATTAAGTATAGTATGACATGCATAGTCTTTTCCATAATACATTCATGCTACCCTAGGAGCCTTAACATTACCATCTAGTTTTTTAAAGTGATCCTAAATTTGAGATGTTTTTTTTTTATTAGATCTAGAAACTGGATCACCTTCACTTTCAGTGTTGCTATTTGTACTAGAAGTAGCAACTAGAACTGGAATAGGCAAAGAATTGGGTTCTGAACTTAAAGGATTTGATTCAATTGGTGTAGGATCTTCCCGATTATTCATCTGAAATTAAAAAACAACAACATGAATCAACATTTGACTACAATTGACTAATTGAGAATCAAGCAGAAATATTGTAATGAATTATTGCAGAAATACTGTAACCATATACTGATTTTACATGTTAACCAATAACCATATCAACCAATACCATATACACTGTAATGGACTAGGCAAAAAACAGATTGAATATCAATTATTGCAGAAATACTGTAACCAGATTGAATAAAGCTATGAACACTGTTCAAATCCATTTTGATAAAACAGGTTCACCCGACAACCATGAAAAAACAGAATGAACAGTTACCCCTCTAGGGTTACTAGAAATATGAAGCAAATATATGACCAGAATGAACTCAAACACTTGTAAATATCTTTATGACCAGAAAAAGTCAACAAAACTAACAGTGTTTCTTCTCCACAGGATTAAGAACAACAGTGTGCAGGTTTAAGTAGTATAGGCATGAAAAAACAGATTCACCCAACAACCATGAAAAAACAGATTGAACTTATTATTGAAGCTAACATAACACCCGACAACCATAATTGATAATACAAATCAAAGAAATGCTGTAATAGGCAACACAAATCAACAGAAAGGAGAGAGGCCGGGGAAAGAGGGGCAAACCTGAAGAAAGATGCAAAACCCTAGCTGTAAGAGGATAGAAAAATGAGAAGCAGAGGTTAGAGAAGCATCAAAGCTTGAAACAAAAAGTTGAACTTACAAGCACACGAAGATAAACTTTACCTTGCCGCCTTTTCTCTAATGGAGGAGCCCTCTCTTTCTGCTGCAAGTGAAGAGAGAAGCCAAAGGGTTTTGTTCGGGTTTTTGTTCGGCTGCAAGTAGACTAAATGGATGTGGAGATGTGGGTTGTTGACTTATTGTTCGGCTAAAGAAGAGACAAATACAAGGGGCAAGACGCAAGGAGGATGAAAATTGAAGGGCAAGAGTCAAGATAGATGCAGGTGCAGGGGGCAAGACAGATGCAGAAGGGAGAAGGTGATAAATCGTCTTTGCTCTTTGGTGTGGGTGGCGGCTTCAGATAATGTCAATTAGGGTTAGGCTTAGTGGTTTACTGTGTTATTTATACTACCGATTCGGTTCACTGGTTTAAGTGGTCAAACCGAAACTGAACCGAACCGGCAAGATTTTATGGTTGTAAAAATCAGTTTAATCAGTTTTCTATCTCGGTTCTGTTTTCTCGGTTAATTTTTTATCGGTTTTTTCGGTTAATCGGTTTTTTTGAACATCCCTAATGCTACGATATATTTTTGTTCAACTGACATAATCTTTACTCTTTTGTCTTTAGGTTGTGGAAAATGGATTCGATCTGATAATCTTATTCAATGTGGTGTCCTTGAATGAAAACACTAACTTAAAAATGCAGTGGTTTTTAATCAATTATGTGTTGCGTTTTTATCATAGTTGTCATACCAGACTCGAGGATTGACCTGGAAAAGGCTTAGTCCACCAGGTCATCTGGTCAAACCCACCAGTCATTAGGCCAACTCGAGTTACTCTTTTTTTTTTATTAAAATAATGTTCTTTGTTTTTTTTAAAAATCCTTGGTATTATCTGACTCGGTTTTGCCAAGTCAACTAGGTCACGAGTCAAACCGCTTGGTCAAGCTGAGTCTAATAACTATGGTTTTCATTGGTCTAGTATGGTTTTGTTTTTTTGTAATGATAAAAAGTAGTCTATTTCTTGTTTTATTTATGTATACTCTGTTTTTTTTTTATTATTTGAATGTTCCAATAGATGATCATGATGTACATAAAATATTGGGGATATTTTCATGTGTAAGAGGTGTTGGTAGAGTATTTGAAAACATCATAGACAATTGTTAGAAATTAGAGGTTTAGGACTAATTAGAAAAGGTACAACTACAATTAATAATACAATTATCTCTTCGATTTAGCTAATGATTCAAAGGCAAGTGTCAATGAAGAAAAGCACGAGCTTAGTGTCCAAATTTAAATTTGGAAATCAGTCACTCAAGTGCAAATGGGCCTAACTAAAGGGTACATTTTTGCATTTACCTAAATTAAGAATTATGCAAAAAGTTCAAGAATTATGCTACTATGTTGGATCATTGTTGTTAAAACCGTGCCATAGGCACATTTTAAAAGCATTCCTTAGGCATATTTGAGGCATAAGGTAGGAATGCTAAAGCCAAAGCTTTTATTCAACTTGGTGAAGATCCAAAGGCTCAAAGCCATGCCTTAAAAAGAAAAATCTTCTTTTTTTTTTCGAGGGAAAAGGTTTCCTTTCTAAATATATCTTTAACTATTTATCCATTCTCTCTCTCCCCTTTTTATCTTTCTCCTCTCTATCTACCATATGTTTTCCTTAGGTGAGGTCTCTCCCCCTTTTATCTTTCTCCTCTCTATCTACCATATGTTTTCCTTAGGTGAGGTCCATGACCATTTTTTGTCCTTTGCTATACCATTTGCGCTAATGCTCTAAATAAAATATTGTTGTACTTTTATAGCCTCTCTATTTCTTGGAAATCTTTCCATGCAACTTATCATGCATTCTGTTAAAAAAAATACATGCCTTTTGCCAAAGAATCATCTCAACCCAATAGCTTAAGCTGTTAGATGAGGTCTCAGGATATGATTTATATTATTCTCTAACACACCCCCTCAAGTGAAAGTTCTTTAGGCTTAAAACTTGCACAGACTCACATTACCTTGTGCTTAATTTTTATCAAATAAATGAAGAAGGTGAGATTCGAACTCGTGACCGCTTGGTTATCAAGGTTTTGATACCATGTCAATGAACCATCTCAACCCAATAGCTTAAGCTGTTAGGTGAGGTCCCAAGATATGATTTATATTGTTCTCTAACACCTTTCTCCCAATCTCACACCTGCTCCTTGATGTAGGCTCCTAGAGCTCTTGATGCATCGGTGCACTTAGCACTCTTAACAACTGATGCAGGACAACTTTGGCATCATGTCCTACAAAGGGTTTGGTGAATTAGGGTTTGATAAATGTGGATCAGGGGATTGTTTTACAAGAATTAGGATTTGAATCGAGGCTGTAAATATTACCTGAGGCACTATAGCAATAAGAAAGAGAAGAAGAAAATAGCACACAGAAAAAAGAGAAGAACACTCAAGGCTGCAGCCCTCAAGCAAATCCAAAATACTCATAGTCGTGTTATCAAAATTCTTCCTATTACACTGAATATGTGCTACTTGTATATGCACCAAAGTGCTAATAGTTCTAACTTAAAACAGTAAATAGAAAACCAAAAAAGAAAAGGAAATCACACTTAATAAAGAACTCCTAATTATTATTCTAATATCCTAAGAGAACAATATTCTTAAATATTACTAATACATTTTTAAAATAGAACTCTTGCTACAAGAAAATCTAAAATATTTGGGTTTTGAAGTTAAATGAAAATAAATTCTAGGCTTCTCTCTTGTTGATTGCATCAACAACACTTCTTGAGGTACAATTTGTTAAGCATGTTGTTTGCATTTAATTTGAGTGTGCTTAAATTACATGCTTGTTTCTTATCATAGGCTAACATTTGTTTGTTTCTCTAATTCTTAATTCTTTCAGAAGTCTATGATAGGTGTCTTTATGATTAGGAAAAGCAATAATTAATAACCATTTTAACCTGTAACTTAGTTAATCTTTTAAATTATTTTATGATTATTTGTGTTGTTGCCATCCTGATGCCCGAGTAAGAAATTAAGCTATCTTCCATGGATTAGCAATTCTTGATTCTGATTTTTTTTTGTCTATGGTGATCTGCGCTTGAATTTTGTAATGCCAAGTTTGCACTTGTGAACGAGTCTTTGATGCTTGAAGTGGTGTGTTGTGTGTATTATTCTTTAATATTATGAATGTAACGTACAGGGTGGGGGGCCATATTACCTCATTGGTCGTGCCCTTGGTCCAGAGATTGGAGTGAGTATTGGATTATGTTTCTTCCTTGGGAATGCGGTTGCTGGAGCTCTGTGAGTAAATCTTGTCTTTTTTTTCTGATGCCACCATGATATATATGGTTGATGCCCTTGACCTCAGGTTTTAGGAGTTGAGGCTCCAATTAGTTTTTATCTTTATAACCTTATTGATGTGTGCTAAGTATTTGTGTAACTTTTCGTTTGCCTTTTCTCATTTGTTTTAGTTATGTACTGGGAGCTGTTGAAACCTTTTTAAAAGCCGTGCCTGCTGCTGGGATGTTCAAAGGTAAAGATTCAGAATTTTCTGCTGGTATTATATATAATTGGTAGTTGGTAGCAATAGTGTAACCATAATCATCTCAAGATGTCAAAATGATTAATTGAACACTGCTGATTTATATGTTTGGCTGTTCATGTTTTCCCTGTAGAGACCATAACAAAAGTTAATGGCACAGACATTCCGCATCCCATACAAAGTCCAAGTTTACATGACCTCCAAATTTATGGAATTGTTGTTACAATCATCCTATGCTTTATTGTGTTCGGTGGAGTGAAGATGATCAATCGAGTTGCACCTGCTTTCCTCATTCCTGTTCTGTTCTCGCTGCTCTGCATATTTATTGGGATATTTTTGACGAAGAAGGATTACCCTGCCGGTGAGTGTTTAGTTTTATATAGATCCTTCTTCTTCTTCTTCTTCTTCTTCTTTTTTCAGAACATGGTCTCTCTCCCTGCAATGTTGTCGTATTACTTGTTATCGCCACTTGGGGTGATGTTATGAGCACTTAAATCTGATAGAAGTCTGGCACTGGAATGGTGTCTTTTAGTACATGTTCCAAAATCCATGACACTGCTCTTTGTACTGAATTTAAAGTTGATGAGTACATTCTTGGTGTTTTTTTAGATGACACATCTATCCGTTCTAACTTTGGAATAAAATAACTACATATGGTAGTTTTTTTTTTCAATTCACGGCTGTCTTTTTAAATCTAATTTTGATATATATGTGGCCCATTCAAACCCAAAATTAAAGCTTGGTTCTATTAGAATCAGAAAAAAGACCTGCCATATATTTTTACCTAAATTGGTTTGAGTTTTGAATTGAACTGTTAAAGACATACCTAACAAGAAACTAAATTGGCCTGGGCAGACAGAGACCAATGAACCAGTCGAACTAGTGAACTATTGTTTTCCAAGTATTTTCAACTGTGTTTATGTTTTTAATAATTTGTGAAAGTGAATTTGACAATATAATATTCCATGTTTAAATGTACATATGATCTCAGTTAGTAATAGAGGAGACAAATAGGCGGGTATGAGTTAGATCAAAATGGGTATGGGTAATGTTTTACCCATTGCCATTTAATGACCCATTTATTTTTAAGATGGGTACCCACACACACTTAAACTCACCTTACCTTGCCCATCAACCCATTTAAATTGTTTAATCAAGTTTACTGTCTGATATGCAAGGACTTAATTATATAAAAAAAAAATATGGGACTAAATTGTATTTAGTATAGATTATGAGGACATAAAAACTTCCAAATAAGGACTTACTTGTTAAAAAAATGAAATAAATAAAAATCAATAAATCCATGGACTAAATGAACATTAACGAAAATTTCATTTACTCTCACAGTGGTTTGAGCTATATCTTTGAATGGGTCACATGGGTAACCCTTACCCAACCCTGCCCAACCCATTTAACTTGGGGTATTTTTGGGTCAATCCATTAGTGACGCATTTAAATTATTTACTGACCCTTTTATGACCCATGCCCCTTTAAAATAGACAGATACAGGTTGGTTAATGGGTACGGTTGGATTTTTCCACCCTTGGTTAGTAATTATGGAAAACATGTTAATAGTTCTACAGTACTTATGTGTTTTATCTGATTCACTGGTTCAAATAGTGACCTGTTATCTTGACAGCTTCACTATCTAGCTCAGTTTTGATAACTACGAATTGTGGTCCTCAAAATTGTGTTTTGATATTAAAAACTTTCTTTAGAATTATCTACAGATAGGTGAAAACACTTGATGATTATTGAAAGTGATGGCATGAGATAGGGCTTTAGATCTTACGTTCATCTTTCATAAGGAGGAAATTGAATGCTTTAGTTATCAGCTCTGTGATTACCATAATGTATTTTTTCGTTCACTAAGGAGCTTTGTTTTGCTGGGATGTTCCACAACATTTAGTTGTCCGTCCATCTTTTGGATGTTTTTTTTGTGTTTTCACGGGAGGAATGAATTTTGTCTTGCCTAAAGGGGATTTACTGTGTCTGTGAAGTTGAAAGCATTTCTTATTTGTTCAGTTGTGCATCTTAATTATCAATCTAGAGGGCTTTGTATGGTATTGATTAACTCACTTAGAATGTTGCCATTAACCATCCTATTGGATCTTTCTTAAGACTCCTCCTACCTTGGGGTTTACCTATGTCTGCGAACATGAGGAGGAGGCCATTTTCATATCTTTGTTTCTCATATAGGGTGGTTTGCAACGAATCTTTATATAATGGATGGTGCTGCGTTGTCAAAGAGTTGGAGATTTCTTTAGTGTTTACTGAGCCTTGTTCATATATATATCGCTTAGATACATTTAGTCCATGAATAAATTTTTATACTGACTAACAAAATTGTTTGAACTTGCATGATGAATGTTAGTGGTTTAGCTTTATAGGTTGGTGGCATTAGAGCTCTTTGGAACTTGATTATCCACTTGCATCTCTGCATAAAACATGGTGTAGCCAAGTATATTGCAGATTAAAGCTATCAAGGCATACAGTTTCTTTGATGGGCACCTCAGGATTCACTTTTAATCTTAACCTATATGCTAATCACAGTCAATTTTAGTTGTACATGTGTGCATGATGTTTTTATGGCCTTGCTTTCATTCTTGTTGCTTGTTCTTTCTTATTGTTTGGTGGAGGAATAAAACCAATTGCTTCTTTTTCCATGATTATAACAGATGGAGTCACAGGCTTGAGTTTGGAAAGTTTTAAAGAAAACTGGAGTTCTGATTATCAATTTACTAATAATGCTGGAATACCTGATCCTGAAGGAAAGGTCTACTGGAATTTCAAGTAAGCCAGGGCAAGAATTTTCAATCTCATTAATATTTGTTTCTTGTTGAAGTTAATAACGTAAATGGATCTGATTGCAATATTATTAAGTGATGTATCTCCCTTTTTATTGTCATACCAGAATACTAGGGGTCTCTGGTCCACATTAATTTCTAACTGTTGAATAAAGTTGCTGGAAGATGTTCCTTATAGTTTTGCAATCTGAACTTTGCTTTCTTTTGGGGGCACTTGCAACTGAATTTGAACAGATGATTTTTTTTGTACGTTGTTTGGATAGAGATATGCATGTTCCTTGTACAGTTCAAGGAATATAGAATAGAAAACCAAATTTGGAGCTTTATAACCATGGAGAAGAAGCTGGTACAATCGATTCTTCTACTTTACACTGGGTTTTTTTTCCATGTTCAAGTAACTAAACACAAAATGTATTCCATCACTAGAAAAAGAGTAATGAACAACATCTAATGGTCCAGAAGTTGCCAATTAACATATTATTTTTTTGTCTAGTTTGTATCATCTTAGTTGCCATAGATAATGGATTTGAAAGTTCCTGGAATTAACTTTGAGCTTGATAGACTTTGCTTTTCTGCCACACCCACACCCTCCAAGTTAAACCCACCACTCTCTTTTTAATTACCATCATTGGAACCACTGGACATTATACAATCATGTATAGCTTTGAAGCATTTCGTAGTTTTCATGTTTCTGTTAGATAATACTTTGTCTAGATCTCAGTTCCTTGCCGAGAACACTTCTATCTCCTCCAAAGTGTTCCTTTAAAGCATATAATTGCATTTTCTTGAAATAGGGGGTGAGATGAAATCTTTTTATACTTTTTCTATCTTTTTTCTTTACTTCTTTCAGTGCATTGGTTGGCCTATTTTTCCCTGCTGTAACGGGAATTATGGCAGGCTCTAATAGATCAGCATCACTTAAAGACACGCAGCGTTCAATTCCCATTGGTACACTGGCTGCAACTCTTACAACTACCGTTCTATATTTAGTTTCTGTGTTATTCTTTGGAGCACTTGCAACTAGAGACAAGCTCTTGACGGACAGGTATCTATCTGCATGGCCTTCTAAAAAAGTTGCCTTCATACTTGTTGCAACATGTTACATTTTTTTTTCTTCAACTATGGAATGAAATCTCTCAATATTTGCTTGAAACTGTATCACAAATGTCCTTTTTCTCTAGTACCTAACCATATTCATCCTTTAGTCAAGTGATAGGACATATACAAGGCCACCTATAGGTTATATACCAATACTAATAGCTGGCAAAGCATATCTGCAGAAATCTATCATCACTTAACTGTCTACTGGAGTAATATTGTCATCTAGTTTCTGTTTATTATATCATTGACTCGCAGAGTGTTCTTCATTCATATGATGGGTTTTCTGACGGGATTGTAGGCTGTGTTCTCTATTTGTATTTTCTTTAGAGGCTTCCACCTATAGCCAGCTTGGATTGCATCTTTATGCTTTGACTCAGGATTCATTATATTTCTTATGTGTTACATGCAATAAATGCTTCTACTAAATGCTCTTAATGAATTGTTTGATTTCTAAAGTGTTACTTATCATATTTTAGTTTTAACTGTTTAGGTTTGATGCATTAAATATAGAAAGTGTTTCTAGTCCTATTTAGTTCTAAGCCTTTTATCACAAGTACATACTGATTATTGGATTGTTCATATAGTATTACTGTAGCATTAATCTCTGTTTTAAAAACTTTACTCATTTATAGAATTGGGGCTGTTGTGAAAATTTAGAGAAAGATGTTGTTACCAATGTCTTAATGCAGATTATCTTTCATTATAATCCATTTTTTCCCATACTTGTATGATTAATAAAAATTGTAAAATGATGCTTGAAATTAATGATTTTATGAAAAAGTAAAGTTCATTTTTATAATTAAAGATTTTAAGAATTTTGAATCATACTGATTCATGGATTATGTTGTCATGCTAGAAAAAAAGAAGATATGATGTGAGAATGCATTGTTATGGTTTGGGAATTCCTCAATGCTTTCAAAATGACCAAGTAGCCTTTGTCTTCAATTGCGTTATTAGCAAGTCACTGTTGGTTCTTCTTGTACACTTCCAATAGCATCAATATACCCATGCATGTAGAACTTGTAATACCTTTTCCTTCATTCGATGATGCTTTCATCCCAGTTCCTTACTGCCTACTTTTTGCTTTGAATAAAGATTATGCATCATGGTCTACGCACACAATTGGGTGAAAATCTTGAATTAGATGGTGCTGATTTGAAATGCAGTGGTGTTTTTCATAGCAGTCCAAGGAGTTGGTTAGGACATGCCCCATTTGCCCTTCTCGCTGATGAATATGTGTAGCTAATATTCTGGTTTGAGTTGTAGAGTTTGAAGGACTACATCAAAGCCCTCTACTATACTTCTGAACTGTACTTTTTATGCAGGCTACTTACAGCTACAATTGCCTGGCCTTTCCCTGCCATCATCTACATTGGTATCATTCTTTCAACCTTGGGTGCTGCTCTTCAAAGCTTGACAGGAGCCCCACGCCTGCTTGCAGCCATAGCCAATGATGACATTCTGCCTATTCTTAACTATTTCAAAGTTGCAGATGGACACGAGCCTCACATTGCTACTCTCTTTACTGCATTTCTCTGTGTTGGGTGTGTTGTTATTGGGAATTTAGATCTTGTCACACCAACTGTAACTATGTTTTTACTTTTGTGTTATATGGGCGTGAACTTGTCTTGCTTCCTCCTGGATCTTCTAGATGCTCCCAGCTGGCGACCACGGTGGAAATTTCACCATTGGAGCCTCTCTCTTCTTGGAGCATTACTATGCATAGGTATGCCACTTACTTTTCCCTTTTAAGAAAATATCTATATAAGGTCAATACTGGTCTTAGCAACAGAGTGTTGCTGCACCTTATAGCTTCTCCTTTATGAGTTCTTAATAGTGTCCTGAAAGAACAAATATACAGTAATAAGCCTGACATTAACACACTTATTTGATGCTTTTGGAAATGTGATATCCTTTCCAATAGGTGGAAAATGCAGAAAGAGTTCTTTTACAATCTTTTGGCTTTGTTTGTTAAAAGCTGAAATGCTGTCTGAATTAAATTCAGTTAATTTTCTGGAACGTCGGGCTAATCAGTGTTTCAGTTAATTTTCTGGAACGTCGGGCTAATCAGTGTAGTGTGTGAGGTTAATGCCCATGTGTATTAAAAATGGATTGCTTTAGGTGTATGCGCATATAAATGAAGCTCAACCTCAATCCATGCTTTTGG
>Ga0325400_1007201_pt1 | contig 10631 bp, 17 predicted proteins | sample PopdelMetagenome_2_FD_205662 | JGI IMG/M metagenome (GOLD analysis project Ga0325400, IMG submission 205662) | Populus deltoides microbial communities from Bellville, Georgia, United States - Xylem-PdKOR-R1 | ecosystem: Host-associated > Plants > Phyllosphere > Stem > Wood/Secondary xylem...
GTGAACAGACGGATCAGAATGCAAGTTATCAAGGAAGGCGACTCTATTCTTTGATTTTAGTATTGTTGCTGCTACTGTGCTCCATCGCGACTAAATCAGTGATTGGCGTATTCTTTTGATGTAACAATCAACTAGCAGAGAGTATATCAGCGAGTTCCCTGGTACTGCCTGATACTTCCAGATTAAGCTTCCAACAATTCTCACTAGGCCTTCAAATTATATGTATATAGTCGTCCACATATAGACAAGCCATACACTATGAAGTGGCTGGCTGGTATAATCAGAAACCGTGTAAAATAACCTGTCAGACAAGCCTCGACATTCAGAACAAAGTTACAACTTCCAATCAGTGTCCCATTTAATTGAATGGCAGGCATTGCCTAGCTCCATTAAATAAATAACTTATACACAGTATTCATAATCACACAAAAAGATGAGAGGGGGAAGGGGCGCAGAAACAATAGGGATGCGCGAGGGGGGGGGGGGAGAGACCGGATTCATGGGTAACTTTTCAAAGATTATGAATGTTAAGGTAGGTCCAAGCAGTAGAACTTGCCTTTCCTTGTTTGACCACTGACCAGTAGAACTTAATGTCACTTCTTTTGATCTCCTATTGCCGAAGGCGGCGGCAGCAGAATAAAGGCAAAATCTGTTGTCTGCCAATTTACGTGGGACAAGCCAAATACCATGTCAGCAGGGATTGGTTAGATATAGTCCTAGGGGGTTCTGTCATAATTTTGAGTGTTGTTTCCAAGGGCAGCCACCTTCAAACGCTTGCTCCAACACATCTTCCATTCGCTTAGCCAGTAAAATCTGTCAAAATGAGAATGGGATGCACACAGGTGAGGCAAGCATCATCACAAGAAATGTTTACCATCTGACTACCATGCTTAAGTTTCGTATGGTTGAGAAATCTAAAATAAAAAGATTTCTCAATGTGAGAGATTAAGTACTTGAACATGGTAAGAGTTGAGACTCTTCTCAAAAAGAGGAAATTAGATGAATATGGAAATTCTGGCAATTGACCTGTACTAATCTCAAACAGTCCATTGGATGGGAAAATGTCCACACTACCACCGAATTCACAAATGAATTAAATAGAATATATCCGCCATCCAGAATCCTTTTAACATGACCAGAAAAGTGAGGTAAATGAATTAAAAAGGCAAGGGGATTCTAGAATCAGTATTAGAATCTAAAAGAGGAGTTGGCACTGTGGTTCCATAGTAGACTAGTTAATCTATGTTTAACATGAACTGGTAAAAAAGACTAACACTATGCTTCAAACAGATAAAATTACCTCGAGACTGCCAAGCACAGCTGCGGGTACTTCCACCAAATCCTTCATATTTTTCTCTGGCAGAATCACTCTCTTGATGCCACAGCGGTGTGCCGCCAATATCTGCGAAAGAGAACAATCTAAGAAACAGCACCTTTGATATATGCATACCACACATGAGCAAAGCTGGGCACCTACATTGATAAAGTTCATGGCCAAGAGATGATGTTTCCCCAAACTAATGATTAGAGTCCATTTTTTTAACAAATGATACAGTGTGTTTATTAATCAAGTAAGCCATAACCATCATATTGACCACAAAAACATATATGCAAAACTACAATCTATCAAATTAGATATGCATATATGAAATAACGAGCACGAGATACTAGCAACATCCCCAAAAAGCTACATCACTTGCCACAAACTCCATTTTACAGCAAGATTTGATTCTCGTAAGAAATGTTACTGAATTTGCTAGAGCCTACCAATCAGCATTCCCAGCTGCCTAGCCAGGCAGTTGTCAAGTATTACAGAAGAGTTTTGGATGATCATAATAATTTTAATGGAAGAAACCATTATTTGCCAACGCTTGGAAGAATATCAAGCTTAAAACTGAAGCCTAAATTGGAAGTCACCAATCTGATCCGACACAAATATGTTGCAAATGAAAACACAATAACAGAGAATGTGTTTACATTTGCAGCAAGAACACATAAGACCAGGTACAAAATGTTAACATTTCTAACAAGCACACAAGTTAAGGTGTTTCACAGGTCAAGAAAAGTATATCCAAGGCCCTGTTATAATTCAAAAAAAAAGGCCAGTAATTTGGAACAAGAACTCCATTTATTAAGCTCTAAATGGGAAAAAGAAAATGTCTAAATGTCATTGGTTGTGGTACATGGTTAAACTTGAAAAAAAAAAGAAAAAGAAAAGGAAAGAAAGAGAAGTGCTAGAGGTGAAACCAACAGCTCTATCATACCACATCACAGTTAAGATCCTCTTTTTTAATGGATAAAACTAATAAGACTAGCTAATCAAGTGGCTATACCTTATCCTTGATACCGCCAACAGGAAGCACAAGGCCCCTCAAAGTCATCTCCCCAGTCATAGCTGTATCCGCTCTTACTCTTTTCTGACTAAACAGTGAAACCAGAGCTGTTACCAATGTCACACCAGCTGAGGGGCCATCCTTAGGTACAGCACCAGCAGGGAAATGTATATGAACATCTCGATCCTCAAGGAGATTGGTTTCGTCAGCAGCTGCCAACTTAAGATCAGTTGCCCTTGCTCGTACCTACATCATAGAAGACTCAATCAAATAAGTATCTCTGAATGAAATTTTCTGAGTATAAAACAGGATTATTTTCTGCATAACAGCTTATTTTTTGTGATTTTATATCCAATCATACATTTCAAACACTGGAAGGTGCTGCACTCTTGAATATAGGGCAAATAAACATTTCATAAGCAGTTTAAAACCAGTTTAAAGCATGGTCTTCCTCAATAGTGATAATTATTCATTTCATAATTGTACAAGGAACGAACTGAAGATCAGGAAAAATTTGAATTACCCATGTCAGTGCTATTTGTGCTGATTCTTTAATTACATCACCAAGTTGTCCAGTGAGATGTAATTCACCCTTTCCAACCATTGATGTAGCCTCCACAAACTGAACCTCTCCACCAAAGGCAGTCCAGACAAGCCCAACTGATATACCTGGGGCTGCAACACGCTCTGCTGCTTCTCTGTCATCAAACCGTGGAGGCTGAATCACAGAAAAAGATTCTCAGATATGGTCAAAGACTCAAAATTACAATCTCACGTGCTACATTATGTAAATGGACAAACCACAGTATTTGGTCAATGTAAAAAATGTTTTAGCTTCGGACTACATAATGCATTAGAATACCTAGCAATGTCAAGGAACTGTCAGATCATGCTATAATCCAAACTCCAACAAACAAGACAGAAGGTTGAGCAATTTAACTTCCTCCATGAATGCCAAAACAAAAACCAAGATGCCAGCAGTGCAGTTATCATGCTTGGCACATACCAATTCTATCAAAGAAAATTGAAATGCCCAAACCACAATCCTACTCAGTATTCTCCATTTGGAAAAGGGAACCATCAATGCATAACCAAATGTCATCAATTTTATTAAGATCGTCCAAGTGAGCCTGCCATGCAAGTGCTTCAATGTAAAGAAAATTTTCACAATCAGGTTCCAGCAACACAAGATTAACACCCTTATGTACAATAGTAAACCAACTAAATCTAATTGCTAAGCAGATGAATATAACAAAGCTCAAACCTCTATTAAAATAAACTTGACTAATGTATATAAAATTAGAAGCATCCAAACATAAAGTATCCTGTTGGAAATCAATAAATGATGAGAAAAATCATTACCCCCAGTACTTTCTCCAGCATAGGTTCATCCACAACCAAAGGTGAGGCAATGCTGAATGTGTTTGATATCTCATGATTGTTATCGTTCATTGGTATAACTTCAATTTCCACTTCTGCTCCCTCAGAAAGTCTGTTCTCCAACAATGGTGAAGCAAGCCGATGCATATCTTTGCTCAATGGTACAGTTTGTTCTTGCTCTGCAACTCTTACAGCTGCAGCACGAGCCAAGGCAGCCAAGTTTCTCTCCAGATTGCGTACACCTGCCTCCCTTGTGTATCTCTGAATGACAAGTTCCACCATAGCCTGCAATATTAGGAAGGCTTTCAGGACATATATTCCCTTACAACATGTGCAGCTTGTTACAGAATCTGCAATATCTCACTGAGTCCTTTCCTTTGTTTCTCATTTTCTTTATAGTTCCAAAGCAGGAAGACATAAAGACATGGATTCATCTTAGTTTGGAAAGAAGTAAACAGATCATCATATGTGATTACATGGATCTCCTTCCCATTAATATTGGTTATGAGAAACTTTCAGGTAGTTGTCATGATTCTAAATCTGTTTTTTAACAATTCAAACTAAGTCAATTTTTGTCTGCCTCTCCCTCTACCACTCAAACACTTCACTCTTATTACACTTACCATAGCATCCATAAGTCAAATATTGGATGAACCACTTCAGAAAAAACAGCACAACTATTGGAAAAAGCATTTAGAAAGAAAGAAATGCAATGATTGGATGATTCAGAAAATATCATGCCATTACTGTATCTACCCTTCCCTTTAAAAATATTTCAATGGAATATACAGATACCTTGATGATCTGACCAGACATGAATATTATCACAACTCAATATCTGAAAAATTGAAGTCTCAACAACCAGGATTTGAACATACAGGGATGGTATCCTATGATAGATAATAAATGACCACACCATTCCACGCATTTGATGACTAATGAAATCACTGGCTGACAGCTTTCAACAAGAAATATTCATCAAGTAAAAATAGTACTACTTCCATAGATGACCTTCAGCTAAAAGACGTTCACTCCGATATGAAATGCTTAATGGTTGACTTCTATGAGAATAAGAAACACTAAATTGCATCTCACAAGCAAGCATAATTCTGCAATTGTGAAGGGCAATGATATCCTTGAGCATGAAATTTATAAATGATAAAAACAGCCCTAGCAAATCCTCTACCTCTGGAATTTGAAGGAACTCAGAGCTCAACCCATGTTGATCCAAAACTCTTGGAATCAAATACTGCATCGCTATTCTAAGCTTTTCTTCAGGAGTGTATCCAGGCAGCTCAATGACCTCCATCCTGTCTAAAAGAGGTGGAGGAATAGGCTGCATCTTATTTGCAGTTGCCACAAAAATCACCTTTGAAAGGTCAAATGGAACATTCAGATAGCTACAGACCTTAAGTTAAGGACGCATCATTCTGGCATATTTATCACGAGGTAGATGTTATTTTAATCAGAGTTCAGATTTAATGGCATCAAATCAGCTCTAAATTTCAAAACCTTCTCCATATGAACTTCTTGCCTTCAAATAGATCCTGGTCCTATTGAAAGAAAAACAATAGAATTTGGATCTTTAACAATAGTAATGAAAACTTTAGATTTAAATCAAATGTATCTGGAATTAATAATTAGCGATGCAAATATGTGTCCAGTGAGACAAAACTAAGATTCGGTGAAAGACATCCTGCAGCAAAAATAAAAGGATACTGATCATTGAATGTTTTATTCTGTTCAGGATCAAGAACCTCCAGCAGAGCTGAAGCTGGATCCCCACGCATATCAGAACCTGTCTTGTCAATCTCATCCAGCAGCATCACAGGATTGCAAACACCCACTCTCTAAAGCCAAAAGACCAGAAAAAGAAACATATCACAAACTTGGTCACATGATCTTCCTTTTTTTCCAAAGAGGAAGTTGGCTCTTAGCTTCAAAATTCAACTCTTGCGCAACAAACAAATCAATTGCAGGATGGTACAGAACTTAATGATCTAATTCCAGTCTAATTTACACCCAAGTTTTAGACTAGAAATGTAAGCATGAATACAGAAGGTCCCAATTATGAGCATGCTGTATTATCCTGACAAAAAAATAACTCTACATAAAAAGAGCAAGAGAGGAGAAAGCTCAAATTATGCAAATCTACATAGTTCCAGAAGTAAGGACATAATGTACATAAATTGAAGCAGAATCCCATGGATGAGCTTGAAAACTGAATGAGCCTTCTTCAGTTCAGATCATTTGTCTATTAAAACCCATTGGCATCGCATGCTTGGCATAAATCAGGGAGTATGAACTGGGCCGATAACTGCATTACTGATAAAAGAAATCCTGGTTTTTTTCCTTCTACAGAGAAATCTATTGGCATAAAATAATGACCAATTGGAAATTATGTTTCATTTCCTCAGTACATGTAGTCCACCATTGCAGAAAGGACAATAATCTCCAACTAATCTGACCAATCTAAAAGAATAAACTTTTAGATTTCACTGCACTTGTGACAGAATTTAAGATGCCCATATGTTGTTTATTGATCTCTCAAGAGAATTAGCCGGTTTCATGGAACAATTTGATTGCAATTAAAGCATCACTGCTTCTCCTCTTGAATTACAGAGGCAAATTTTTAAGAGTGATTTCAGTCATATAATGATAGGGACTAATAGGAATCTAGTTTGTGTGAGTTACATATGTGGATAATACTGAGGTATTAAAAGCTGATGCACAAGCATAATAGAAAACTTCCAGCTACCCCATATAGAAATTCCTGTCCTAATTGAAATACCTTCTAGAGGCTTGTGTACCAACAAAGATATTGACAAGAAACAGCCAAAATTACAAAAATATAATCCATCACAGTACTTTCTACCTTTATTCCATCTATGAGACGCCCTGGCATGCTTCCAATGTATGTTCTCCTGTGCCCTCTAATATCAGCCTCATCCTTAATGCCACCAAGGGATATACGGACAAATTTTCTGCCCAAGGCAGCAGCAATAGACGAAGCCAGAGATGTTTTTCCAACACCTGGTGGACCAACAAAGCATAACACTGGTCCTCTTGCATCTGGTTTAAGCTGCAGTGGAACAAATAAATCCAACAAAAATCTAATTGATAATCAAAATTTTAAAAATACAAGGAAGGAAACAACACTTGAAAATAGGTCAACCTTGCGAACAGCTAGATATTCAATAATACGTTGCTTGATCTTGACCAGACCATAGTGGTCATTATCAAGACGTTCTTTTGCAGCTTTTAGATCCAATTCAAGTTGTTCACTTCCCGTCTGCCAGGGCAGATCAGCAAGAAGCTCCAAGTAAACATGTGAACTATTATAACCAGGTTGCTGAGGTTGCATCTTCTTAAGCCTCCTGAAATGGAGAAAAAAGTGTAAGCATAGTAGAAATGAACAGCAAACTCAAGGCTGAAGAATATGAAATTAGGGTTTTGCATTAGAACATTTCAGAGCAAGAGACTTTAATTCAAATTAAGTCTAAATTTTTCTAAAGGAAACAAAGGTACAACACAGAAACCATGAAAATTAGCAATTGCAGGTAACCCATTGAAGATAATTCTCACCTTAAATTAGGATAAGAACCTCTTTTGGCTCTATGACATCCCATTGAGATATTAGAAATGCAGCAGCCCAATGGGTCTGCAACAGTAATCCACCTAGTCTCTATGTATGGATAACCCTAAAAACTTGGATTGTCCAATCAGCATCAAAAAATATTGATGCAAGTATAAATTGAGAGGAAGGATACAAGCGTCTCCAATGTCAGGGTTTGCACAATTCTTACTATACTAAATGCAATGGAATGTTTGTAAATCAGATGTTTTCTCAGATCTAAATGTTGACATTTACGATTTCTAACACCATCAAGTCTTCATAAGAGTTTTCTAGGACTATAGGGAATTTGGAATAGAGTCATCTACATAAGTTATGGTATTTCTTCATGTAAACTTTCCAAAATAACAATATTTTAATGCTGCATCAAAATGTAGTTTTAGTAAAATCCTTGACTGGATAAGAATCAACTACTTTTATTGCCACTCTAAATTCAGCTATCAAAAGATTGTGATCATCTGTTCTATCTTATCCAAAAACACATACCTCAACTCCCTTTGGGCATGCTTCCAGATATTTGAAGGCATTCCTGCACTTTGCATCTTCCTTTCTATGGCAGCCACATCATCCTCATCATCATCGTTGTCACCAAGCTCCTCTTTTATAGCCCTCATCTAGAATATGTATCAAATGGATTAGCCCAAAAATTATAATAATTGTAATATCAAGCAAAGATTTAGAAAAAAATGCTCTTATAATTATTATAATATCTAGTAAAGATTTGGAAAAGAATGTTCTATAATCTATAAGTAAACAATTTACTAATGGGTCAGCAGCTGTACTTTTATCAATCTGATAGCACTTTGCATCATAATCTATAACCATATATCCATTACAAAAAAACCTAAGATGGATAGTTCTACATCTGATGGCTAAGGACACCAGTCAATATCAATTTAATAGCCTTCAATTAAGGCACCTTTCAGGCCCCATCACTCACAAAATAATTCTGGGGAATCTGATAAATGTAAAAACTATATAATCATAACTCTCTCTCCCTCTCCCCCCAAATACTGCTAAAAATGCTCCATTGGATAATGAACTTAAAAGGTGAAAATAAAATGCAGCTAACACAATAGAACAACTAGACCTCAACTTCTATCTTTATTTTAAAATAACAGTTCAAATTAAATCCTTATGACAGGACTTATAGATTGTTTGAACTTCCATCCCTCCAGAGGGAAAAAATTGTTTATCACTGATAGTAGCATGAATCCTCCAAAAAAATCCTACCAGTTGGTTAAAACATAGCTTGCATCTAAAATAGCTTATGTCTAAGAACATTCAAATTGCATGACTGAAACCAGAAAACCGGGCTCTCATTTCCATAATAGATGCTTCAACTATGCTGAAGTATCTACATATCGTACCCTACATATTATACTAGCTAAGAAAAAAAGCATACCTGCTGACGCAGAAGAAACTCTTTCTGTGATTTTGACAATTGTCCTTCAACCTTTTGCGTGATCTTCTCTGCCACACGTATTGACTGTCCACAAATAAATGTTAATGCAAGACTCCATAAAGATCAGAGGAATAATCAAGTTCACTTTATGTAAATGCATCAGATGTTAGCTATCAGAGGATGAACAGATTACCTGTAAATGTTGGTCAACCAGCTCATTAGCTTTTGACAGCCTTGCCTTCAGATCAACAGAATCCAACATAGATAGCTGCTCTTCAAAACTTATCTCAAAGCTAGCAACAAATATATCTGCTAATTTGTGAACAGGAACAGTCTCCAAAAGGACTTTTGTCCTCCCACCAGTTTTTTGTTTCTAAGAGCAGGAATGAAACAACAATTTACAGAACATCAACAAAATAAGATGAAAAGCAATATGAAGAAGCTAATTCTTTTCTAGTAATACAAGAATCAGCATTCTTGAATGACAGGCATACAAATTTAAAAATTAGTTCGCTAATGAGCATATCTTACCATGACAAGGTTCACATACAAATAGAGGTGGTGCATTTTCATATTTTTAATCCTAAAAATTACAGCAGAAAAATTACCTGCTCAAGAACAGAAATGAGTTCCATTGCAGTTGCTTTGAAGTGGCGAGACAGTGCTACAAAATCAGGATCTTGATCCACTTGCTCCAGCTCTAATAAAATATTAAAGAGTGGAAATGATTCAGCATACTGATCAACAACGCTATATAGAACGCATTACTGCTAAATGATTCAGCATCGATGCATGTACGAAGCAAATAATTTAATTCAAAACTTACCAGCCTTTGTCATTTCAAGCGGAGATATCCGCGCAGTATAATATGCCCCTCTCGTGCTAAGTTCATGGAGATTGAATCTGCACAAACCTTCAAGAACAACTATGTATGTCACCCTCCCACTAGGTTTCTCCACTCCTCTAGACAGATGCAAAGCACGAGCAGCCACTCCCCTAACGGAACCCACCAATCATTATCCATCAGAACTTCAATTTAAAATTTAAAAACAGCAAAAATAATAAACTTGAATGTGAATTAAAATATTAACCTGTTATGCCAATGAAAAACTTCTTGCTGGTGTTTCCCGTCAACCTTGACATTATCCGAGGATGTACTAGCTGGAGTTTTCGAGCTTTTCTCACTGGTATCACTTCCAGCACCTAAACAATCATATTTCCATTCCATTTAGTCAAACATACGATTCGGAAAAAAAAAATCAACGCCGCCGAGAAGAAAAAAAACACGAGAATCACGAGTTTTACTGTGGGATAAAGTAGGGCCCACAGATGCCGTCTCCGCCGTGGCAGCAGCAGCATCTCTAACAGGCAAAATCCCAATCAAACCCTTCTCTTCTCTCTGCCACAGTTCTTGCTCCACCAATTGTACACTGGAATTCATCGAAACAATTCGCAAATAGTCAATTTATAAAGATATAAATAAATAATCATGCCGTTCTTTGTAAATTCATGATCAAACAGCTCAACCAAAAACCAAATAACAAAAAATTCAGATTTATGGGGAAAAAAAAGTAAAAGATGGAGCGAGAGAGAGTTAAATGAAAAAACAAAAAAAGGATTACCTGCTGGGCGAAGTGCAGCGAATGCGAATAATGGCGCCAGGTAAAAGCACCTTGTTTCTAAACGGGAGGATCGCTAATCGACTCGGTAACTCGACCGATTCAGCCATTTTTTAACTCAAAAGTCAGCAGGAAAAGAAGAGAGGAAAGAGAGAAACAATAATGAAATTTCAACGAAGAGGATTTTTGTTTATAAAGAGCAAGAGTTTTGAGTGTTTGTTTATTTTATTAATTAATTAATTTAGAGAGGAGGACGAGAC
>Ga0325400_1007202_pt1 | contig 10631 bp, 10 predicted proteins | sample PopdelMetagenome_2_FD_205662 | JGI IMG/M metagenome (GOLD analysis project Ga0325400, IMG submission 205662) | Populus deltoides microbial communities from Bellville, Georgia, United States - Xylem-PdKOR-R1 | ecosystem: Host-associated > Plants > Phyllosphere > Stem > Wood/Secondary xylem...
ATCGGGATCAAGGACGCCGAGTCCGGCGAGGAGCTGCCCAAGGCGTTCCTGGTCCGGGCACCCGGCGCCGAGATCACCGAGGACGAGGTGAAGGCCTACATGGCCGAGAAGGTCGCCCCGCACAAGAAGATCCGGCTCGTCGAGTTCATCGACCAGGTGCCCAAGTCCGCCGCGGGCAAGATCCTCCGCAAGGAGCTGCGCACCCGGTAGCCCGGTCAGCGGCGGGGCAGGGCCTTGCGCCAGGCGGAGAAGCTGCTCACCGGCCCGGCCCCGGGCCGGCGCAGCCACGGCCAGGGGTGCACCTGCACCGGCGCCAGGGCCGCGGCCCGGGTGCGGAAGCCGGGCACCGGGGCGTGGGTGACGGCCAGCGCGCGGCCGGCCAGCTCCTCGACGGGGTCGCCCAGCCGCAGCTCGACGTCCCGCTCCTCGGCGAGCTCGGCGAGGGTCTCGACCAGGAAGACCAACCGCTTGCTCGCCAGCCGCAGCCGGGACAGCAGCGGCTCGTCCAGCACGAACACCACCGGCAGGTCGGGGTGGGCGGCCAGCGCCGGGTCCGACGTGCCCAGGGACTCCGCGGTCAGCCAGACCGCATCGGGCTCGCCGGTGGACTCGACGGCGGCCGGGCCGGCGGTGGTGCCCGGCGACGGGTCGGCCGCCATCAGGGGCTCCCGGTCCAGCCAGCGGGTGGGCTGGTCGTCGGGCCAGGCCTCGATCGGGCAGTCGGCGGCCAGCGGGCAGCGCTCGCAGAGCCCGGGCGCCCGCTTGCGCACCTGCCACCGGGAGAAGCCGTAGGCCTTGCCGTTGCCGGCGCCGACCGTCCACTGCCAGCCCACCCGGTTGGCCGCCCGCGAGCCGTCGAGCAGCCGGGCGTACAGCTCCTCCTCGCCCTCGGCCCAGTCGTGCCCGGCCCGCACGGTCCACTGGGAGGACACCCACATCCGGGTCTGGTTGACCAGCCAGCCGTCGCGGTCCAGCTCGCCCAGCACGGTGTCCAGGCAGGCCATGTCCCGCGGCCACGGCTCCTGCCAGCGGGCGTGCGCGCGGGCGGGCTCGGCCCGCAGCGCCGACCGGGTGCGGGTGCCCAGCCGGGCGTAGAGGTGCCGGCTGTACTCCTGCCACAGCAGCTCGTCGCGGTACTTCGTCCGGTCCCGGGTGGGGGCATCCGCGACGGCGTCCCAGACCTCGGGCAGCGGCAGCAGGCCGTGCCGGACGTAGGGGCTCATCGCCGAGGCACCCCGCCGGGTCTCCGGCAGCACCTGGTTGCGGCGGCCGGCGTACCCGGTGACGTCCAGGGCGGCCAGGGCCGCGTCGGCGGCGGCCTGCCCGCCGCGGAACCGCGCCGAGGGGCGGACGGCGTCGTCGCGGTGCAGGTGGCCCAGGTGCTCCCCCACCCAGGCGGGGACGGCGTCGACGGCGGGGACGGGCAGCTGGGTCACGCCCCACCCTGCGGGTTCCCGGCCGGGCGCGCGCGGCGGGTGACCCCTACGGTCGGGGACGTGCACGCGATCACCCAGCAGTCCCCCGGCGGCCCCGAGACCCTGGTGTGGGCGGAGGTGCCCGACCCGGTCCCCGGCGAGGGCGAGGTCGTCCTGGACGTCGTGGCCAGCGCGGTGAACCGCGCCGACCTGCTGCAGCGGGAGGGCAACTACCCGGTGCCGCCGGGCGCCAGCGAGGTGCTCGGGCTCGAGTGCAGCGGCGTCGTCTCGGAGGTCGGCCCCGGCGTCGAGGGCTGGCGGGTCGGCGACGAGGTGTGCGCGCTGCTGGCCGGCGGCGGCTACGCCGAGCGGGTCGCCGTCCCCGCGGCGCAGCTGCTGCCCCGCCCGGCCGGCGTCGAGCTGGCCGCCGCGGCCGCGCTGCCCGAGGTGGCCTGCACGGTGTGGTCGAACGTGTTCATGCAGGCCGGGCTGCGGTCCGGGGAGCTGCTGCTGGTGCACGGCGGCGGCAGCGGCATCGGCACCATGGCCATCCAGCTCGCGGTGCGGGCCGGGGCCCGGGTGGCCACCACGGCCGGCAGCGCCGAGAAGCTGGCGTTCTGCCGCGAGCTGGGGGCCGAGATCACCATCAACTACCGGGACGAGGACTTCGTCGAGGTGGTGCAGGCCGCCGGCGGCGCCGACGTGGTGCTGGACAACATGGGCGCGGCCTACCTGCCGCGCAACGTCGCCGCGCTGGCCCCCGACGGCCGGATCACCGTCATCGGCATGCAGGGCGGACGGAAGGGGGAGCTGGACCTCGGGGCGCTGCTGGCCAAGCGCGGCAGCGTCTACGCCGCCGGGCTGCGCGGGCGTCCGGTGCAGGGCCGGCACGGCAAGGCCGCGGTGGTCGCCGCCGTCCGGGAGCACGTCTGGCCCGACGTCGAGGCCGGCCGGGTGCGGCCGGTCGTGCACACCCGGCTGCCGATGGCCCGGGCCGCCGACGGCCACCGGATCCTGGAGGAGAGCTCGCACACCGGCAAGGTGCTGCTCGTCGTCGACTGAGCGCCCCTAGGCCAGGGCGGCCACGCTGTCGACGACGTGGTCGACCTCCTCGACCGTGTTGTAGTGCAGGATGCCCAGCCGCACCGCACCGCCCTGCTCGTTCACCCCGAGCGCGTCGAACAGCTCGCGGGCGTAGTGGTCGCCGTCCCAGGCGCAGATGGTGCGGCGGGACAGCTCCCGGGCGACCGCCCGCGGGGTCATCCGGGAGACGGTGAAGGACACCGTGGGCGTGCGGTACTGCGGCGACCCGAGCACCTGCACGTGCCGCATCGACCGCAGCGCCCGGTCCAACCGGTCGAACAGCGCGCCCTCGTAGCGCACCACCGCGGCCATCGAGGTCTGCAGCCGCTCGCGGCGGGTGCCGGTGGCGTCCGGGTGCAGCGCGGCGAGGTGGTCGACGGCGGCGGCCACCCCGGCGTACAGCTCGAACGGCGGGGTGCCGGTCTCGAAGCGGTCGGGCACCCGGTCGGGGGCCGGCGCCAGCTTGTCCGGGGCCAGGGTCTCCAGCAGGTCCGGGTCGGCGACGACGGCGCCCACGTGCGGGCCGCACCACTTGTAGGCCGACACGGCCAGCAGGTCCGCGCCGGTGGCGGTGAGGTCGATCAGGCCGTGCGGGGCGGCGTGCACGCCGTCGACGTACACCAGGGCCCCCACCGCGTGCGCCCGGTCGGCGATGGCCCGGACGTCGGGGCGGGTGCCGATCGCGTTGCTGGCCATGGTGACAGCGACGAGCCGGGTGCGGTCGGTGAGCAGCTGGTCGTACTGCCACTCGGGCAGCTCGCCGGACTCGATGTCCACCTCGGCCCACTTGACCAGCAGGCCCAGCTCCTGGGCCAGCTGGATCCAGGGCCGGATGTTCGCGTCGTGGTCCAGCCGGCTGACCACGACCTCGTCGCCGGGCCGCCAGGTCTTGGCCAGCGTGCGGGCCATGGCGTAGGTCAGCGAGGTCATGTTGGGGCCGAGGACGACGCCGCGGGGGGTGCCGCCGACCAGGTCGGCGACGGCCGAGCGGGCCCCGGCGACCAGCTGCTCGGCGCGGGCGGAGGAGGGGAACGCCCCGCCCCGGTTGGCGATGGGCACCCGCATCGCCTGCGAGACCGCCCGCAGCACGCTCTCGGGCACCAGCGCCCCACCGGGGCCGTCGACGTGCACCATGCCGTCGGAGAGGCCGGGGAACAGACCACGGACGCGCGCGACGTCCAGCGCAGCGCCCCCGGGTCCCATGCCTGCGAACCCTAGACCGGCCCTCGGTGACGGTGAGGGGCCGCTCCGTCACGCACCGCCCCGCCGGGCTGGCCGCCGCACCCGCAGGCAGGATGGAGGCATGACTGCACCCTCGAACGACGACGCGTCCGCCCGCGGCCGGCAGGTCGTGGTGGTCGGGCCCGACGGCCAGCCGATCGGGGCCCTGCCCGCACCCGACGGCGGCAGCGGCGAGGACATCGGCGACCTGGTGGAGCAGCCCGCCAAGGTGATGCGGATCGGCACGATGATCAAGCAGCTGCTCGAGGAGGTCCGGGCCGCTCCGCTGGACGAGGCCAGCCGCAACCGGCTGCGCGACATCCACGCCGCGTCGATCCGCGAGCTCGAGGGCGGGCTCTCGGAGGAGCTGCGCGCCGAGCTGGAGCGCATCACGCTGCCCTTCACCGCCGAGGAGACCCCGAGCGACGCCGAGCTGCGGATCGCGCAGGCCCAGCTGGTGGGCTGGCTGGAGGGCGTGTTCCACGGCATCCAGACCGCGCTGTTCGCCCAGCAGATGGCCGCCCGCGCCCAACTGGAGGAGATGCGCCGCAAGGCCCTCCCCGGCGGCCAGCAGGGCATGCCCGCCCAGCCGCAGCCCGGGGGCGGCCAGTACCTCTGAGCGGCGGTGGGGCGGCCCGCCCCTAGCGCAGGCCGGCGAGGAAGCGGGCGACGCCGTCCTCGTCGTTGCGCGCGGTGACGTCGGTGGCCACGGCCAGCACGTCGGGGTGCGCGTTGCCCATCGCGACCGCCCGGCCACCGCCGGCCCGCACCCACTCGAAGGCGGCGACGTCGTTGGGCATGTCGCCGAAGAAGACGACGTCGGCCGGGCCGAGCCCGAGGTCGGCGCAGACGTCGGCCAGGCCGGTGGCCTTGCTGACCCCCTTCGCCGAGATCTCGGCGAGGGCGTCGGAGGAGGAGTTCGTGACCGTGGCGCGGTCGCCGACGGCCCGGGCCACCAGGTCGAGGAACTCCTCCCGCGGCAGGTCCTCGTGCCGGGCCAGCAGCTTGGCCGCGGGGGCGGACACCATCTCGTCCAGGGTCGCGACGGCCACGCCGGGCGCGTCGACGTCCCAGCGCGGCTGGTACACCGGCTCGTGGCGGAACTCCAGGCCGTACTCGACGGCGAACCAGGTGCCCGGCTGCTCGCGGCGCAGCTCCGAGGTCACGTGCTGCAGCACGTCGACGTCCATGGCGTGCTCGTGCAGCACCTCGAACCGGCCGAGGTCGAGCTGGACGGCGCCGTTGCAGCAGACCGCGACCCCGTCCGGGATGACCTCCCGGATGGACAGCATCCAGCGCGGGGGCCGGCCGGTGGCCAGCACGAACGGCACGCCGTCGTCGCCCCACGCGCGGATCTGCTCCAGGGTGGCCGGCGCCACGGTCTCGTCGCTGCGCAGCAGCGTGCCGTCCATGTCGCTGGCGATGAGCTTCGGGGTCCAACCGGTCACTGCTGCAGTGCCTCCAGGTAGCGGGCCACGCCGTCGGCGTCGTGGCCGCCGGTGCGTCCGGCGGCCGCGGCGAGCACGGCCGGGTGGGCGTTGGCGACGGCGACCGAGCGGCCGCCGGCGTCGTTGACCGCGGTGATCATGGGCAGGTCGTTGGGCATGTCGCCGAAGACCAGCACGTCGGACATGGGGACGCCGAACCGCTCCAGCGCCACCGCCAGCCCGCTGGCCTTGGTGATCCCCGGCGGCAGCACCTCGATGAAGCCCAGGCCGGCGTGCGTGACCTCGGCGGCCGAGGGGTCGGTGACCGAGCGGGCGAGCGCCAGGAGCTCGTCCTGGCCGAGGGTCTCGGAGCGGAGGAACACCTTGAGCACCGGGCCGGCGGGCAGCACCTCGTGCCGCGGCAGCAGGTCGGCGGGCTCGGGGTAGGGCCACTCGAAGCCGTGCTGCACGCGCAGCGGTGCCAGCGACGCGCCCTGGGTGTCGGCGTCCTCGACGGCCAGCACCAGCTCGCCGGTGACGGCCTCGATCGCGTCCACCACGGCCTGCGCCTGCTCGCGCGGCAACCCGACGGTGCGCAGCACCTCGTCCCGGTCGAGGTCGACGACGAAGCCGCCCTGCGCGAGGACGGCGACGCCGCGCCCGCCCAGCGTCGTCCGCACGCTCTCCAGCAGCCGCGGGCCGCGGCCGGTGACGCCGACCACCGGCACCCCGGCCGCCCAGCTGGCGTCCATCGCCGCGCGGGTGCGGTCGCTGACGGTGCCCCGGCTGGTCAGCAGCGTGCCGTCGAGGTCGGTGGCGACCAGCCGCGGCCGCCAGGGCCCGAGGTCGCCGAGCTCGAGGACGACGTCGCTGCCCGCCCCGCCGCTGTGCGCGGGCAGCTGGTTCGCCGCCCTGGCCGGGATGTGGGACGTCACGCGGAGGGCGCCAGGGACATCCCCGGCGAGAGCACGGCGTGCCCGCCCAGCCACGGGCGCAGCGCAGCGGGCACGTGCACCGACCCGTCGGCGCGCTGGTGCACCTCGAGCAGGCAGGCGATGGTGCGGGCGATGGCGCACAGCGTGCCGTTGAGGGTGGCCACCGTCTGCGGCCGGCCGTCGGCGTCGCGGTGGCGGATGCCCAGCCGGCGGGCCTGGAAGGTGGTGCAGTCCGAGGTGGAGGTCAGCTCCCGGTAGGTGCCCTGGGTGGGGAACCAGGCCTCGATGTCGTACTTGCGCGCGGCGCTGGTGCCCAGGTCGCCGGCGGCGATGTCCACCACCCGGTAGGGCAGCTCGAGGGCCTGGAGGAACTCCTCCTCCCACTGCAGCAGCCGCAGGTGCTCGGCCTGGGCGTCCTCGGGGGCGCAGAAGCTGAACATCTCGACCTTGTCGAACCAGTGCACCCGGATGATGCCCTTGGTGTCCTTGCCGTAGGAGCCGGCCTCGCGGCGGAAGCAGGAGCTCCAGCCGGCGTAGCGGCGCGGGCCGGCCGACAGGTCGAGCACCTCGTCGGCGTGCATGCCGGCCAGCGCGACCTCCGACGTCCCCACGAGGTAGAGGTCGTCGCGCTCGACCCGGTAGACCTCCTCGAGGTGCTCGCCGAGGAAGCCGGTGCCCTCCATCGCCTGCTTGCCGACCAGCGCGGGGGCCACGACCGGGGTGAACCCGGCGGCGACGGCGCGGGTGATGGCCAGCTGGGCGAGCGCGAACTCCAGCATCGCCCCCGGGCCGGTGAGGAAGTAGAACCGGGAGCCGGACACCTTGGCGCCGCGCTCCATGTCGATGGCGCCCAGCGCGGTCCCGATGTCGAGGTGGTCGCGGGGCTCGAAGTCGTAGACCGGCACCTCGCCGACGGTGCGCAGGGTGACCGCGTCGTCCTCGCCGCCCGGGGGCACCTCGGGGGCGACCACGTTGGCGATGGCCAGGTGCGCGGCACGCAGGGCCTCGTCGGCGGCGCGGGTGGCCTCCTCGGCGGCCTTGACCTCGGCGGAGAGGGCCTTGGCCCGCTCCAGCACCGCGGGGCGCTCCTCGGGGGTGGCCTTCTTCACCGACTGGGAGACGGTCTTCAGCTCGGCGCGCAGGTCGTCGGCGCGGTGCACCGCGGCGCGGCGCTCGGCGTCGGCGGCGAGCAGGGTGTCGACCCGGGACTCGTCGTCCCCACGGGCACGCTGGCTGGCGCGGACGGCGTCGGGGTCATCACGGAGCTGGCGCAGGTCGATCACGCGCCGATGGTAGGTGCCGCCGTCCGCGCGCCCGGCCGGACCACCGCGTTTCCGGTCCCGGCCGGGCGGGCAGACTGGGTGCTCGACACGGAGCGCCGCTGACCAGGAGGTCCACCGCATGCCGTCCCTCGGCCCGCGCCGTGGCTGAGCCCGCAGCCGTCTGGGAGGAGCTCCGGCCACCGGAGGCGCAGCCGGTCTGGCACTGGTCCCCGGCCAGCCTCACCGACCTGCCGAGCATCCGGCGGGAGCTGCGCGCCGCGATCGCCGAGCACGAGGCGGCCGACGGCCCGCCGGTCGCCGACCCGGACATGTTCGTGCTGGCGCTGGACGAGCTGATGAGCAACGCGCTGCGGCACGGCCGCACCCCGGTGCTGGTCGACGTCGGCCGCACCCAGGACGCCTGGCTGCTGACCGTCTGCGACCGGGCCGCCGAGGCCCCGCCGAGGCCGGCGCTGGACCGCGACCCGGTCGACGGCGGCATGGGGCTGGGCCTGGTGGCGCACGACGCGGTGCAGGAGGGCTGGTACGCCTCCGAGCAGGGCAAGCACGTCTGGGTCGTCCTGCACTGACCCCGCACGCAGCAGCGCCCCCCACCTCCGCGGAGGTGGGGGGCGCTGGCGCTACCGGGTCAGGAACCGGTGGGGATGGTGATGGTGGCGACGCCGACCAGGAAGTTGGCCGGGACGGCGTTGGGGGCGCCGAGGGTGGTGTTGAGGAAGTCGGCGGCGGCCGGGCTGACCTCGACCTGGGTGCCGGTCAGGATCGCGTTGCCCGAGCCGTCGACGGTCACCGGCTCGAGGGTCGAGCCGTTGAGGTTGAACAGCGGGAAGGACGCCGCGGCGAGCTGGCCGTTGACCGACACGTCGGCGAACAGGATGGCCGGCTTGCTCGGGACGACGACGAAGTTCTCCAGCTGGATCACGTTCTCGCCGGCGGTCAGCGAGATGCCCGAGCCCTGGTGGAAGATCGCGCCCTGGACGAAGGGCCGGTAGCCCGAGTCCTTCGGGTAGACGGTCGCGGTGCCGCCGGTGATCGGGAAGTCCAGCGTGGTGCCGTCCAGCGTGGCGCCGCCGATGACGCCCGGGGTGATGCTCAGGCTGGTCAGCGCGTCCAGGAAGCCGGAGTCCAGGGCCACCGCGGTGTCGCCGCCGGTGATCTGGGCGATGGTGGCGACGGGCTCCGGGTTGGTCACGGTCGACGAGGTCGACGCGGCGGCGGAGGTGCTGCTGCTGCTCGAGCTGGTGTCCGAGTCGGAGCTGCAGGCGGCCATGGTCAGCGCGGCGCTCAGGGCGACGGCGGCGACCCCGGTGCGCTTCAGGGCGATCTTGTTCATGTTCACGGTTGCTCCTCGTTGCTCCGGTGTGGGGCGGTCACGAGGGGTTCGGGCCGGCGTCAAGATCTGGATGTCTCGGTTCGGTAACGGTCAACCGGATCACGGTCGACGGAGCAGGTACGTGTCCATCACCCAGCCCTTCCGCTCGCGCGCCGCGGCCCGCACCCGGGCGATCTCGTCCACCACGTCGGCGAGCTTCCCCGACACCAGCAGCTCGTCGGCGGTGCCCAGGTAGGCGCCCCAGAAGATGGTCAGGTCCTGGTCGGCGTACTGCCGGCAGACCAGGTCGCTGTCGAGCATCACCACGACGTCGTCGGCGTTCGGGGGGAACTCCTGGGCCAGCCGGCGCCCGGTGGTCAGGTGCACCGCGCCGCCGACCCGGTTCAGCAGCACCCCGTGCCGGGCGGTCAGCGCCTGGACGGCGGTGATGCCGGGGACGACGTCCCACTCGATCTCCAGCTCGCCGGCGGCGGCGATCTCCTCCAGCACCCGGATGGTGCCGTCGTAGAGCGAGGGGTCCCCCCACACCAGGAACCCGCCGGTGCCGCCGTCGGGCACCTCGGTCTCGATGGCCCGCTGCAGCAGGACGGCGCGGTCGGTGCGCCAGTCGTCGACCGCGCGGGTGTACCGGTCGGCCAGGGCCACCGAGGCCGGGTCGCGGTCGCGCTCGGGGTCGGCGAGCTCGACGAAGCGGTACTCCCCCTCGACGAACCGCTCGCACACCGCGCGGCGGGCCGCCGTCAGGTCCGCCGTCGCCGGGCCCTTGTCCAGCACCAGGAACACGTCGACCTCGTTGAGCGCCCGCACCGCGCCGACGGTGACGTAGTCCGGGTCGCCCGCCCCGATGCCGATGACCCGCAGACGTCGCATGCGCCCGAGCCAACCAGACCCGGCGTGCGGGACGATGGGCCCATGCGGTTCCTCAGCGACCAGCGACCGACCACCGACCTGACGTACTCCGACGTCTTCATGGTGCCCAACCCCTCGACCATCGGGTCGCGGCTGGAGGTGGACCTCACCACCCCGGACCGGGTCGGGACGACGATCCCGCTCGTCGTGGCGAACATGACGGCGATCTCGGGCCGGCGGATGGCCGAGACGATCGCCCGGCGCGGCGGGCTGGCCGTCATCCCGCAGGACATCCCGGTCGACGTGGTCGGCGAGGTGGTCGGGTGGCTGAAGACCCGGCACACCGTCTACGACACCCCGATCACCCTGGCCCCCACCGCGACGGTGGCCGAGGCGCTGCAGCTGCTGCCCAAGCGCGCGCACGGCGTCGTGGTCGTGGTGGACGGCGGCCGCCCGGTCGGCGTGGTCACCGACGGCGCCTGCCAGGGCGTGGACCGGTTCACCCAGCTGTCGGAGGTCATGGCCCCCGACCCGCTCACCGTCCCGGCCGGCACCGACCTGCCCAAGGTCTTCGACGTGCTGTCCGAGGCCCGGGTCAACGCCGCACCGGTGGTGGACGGCGACCAGCTGGTCGGCGTCGTCACCCGCACCGGCGCGCTCCGCTCCGCGCTGTACACCCCCGCGGTCAACGCGGCCGGCCAACTGCTGACCAGCGCCGCCGTGGGCATCAACGGCGACGTCGCCGGCAAGGCCGAGGCGCTGCTGGCGCACGGGGTCGACGTGCTCGTCGTCGACACCGCGCACGGCCACCAGGCCAAGGCGGTGGAGGCGGTGCGCGCCGCCCGCTCGGTGGCGCCCGGCGTCCCGATCGTGGCCGGCAACGTGGTCACCGCGGCCGGCACCCGCGACCTGATCGAGGCGGGTGCGGACGTCGTCAAGGTCGGCGTCGGCCCCGGCGCCATGTGCACCACCCGGATGATGACCGGCGTCGGCCGGCCCCAGTTCTCCGCGGTCGAGGAGTGCGCGGCCGCCGCCCGCGAGGGCGGCAAGCACGTCTGGGCCGACGGCGGGGTGCGCCACCCCCG
>Ga0325400_1007203_pt1 | contig 10631 bp, 7 predicted proteins | sample PopdelMetagenome_2_FD_205662 | JGI IMG/M metagenome (GOLD analysis project Ga0325400, IMG submission 205662) | Populus deltoides microbial communities from Bellville, Georgia, United States - Xylem-PdKOR-R1 | ecosystem: Host-associated > Plants > Phyllosphere > Stem > Wood/Secondary xylem...
CGCCCACAACGCGTTTTACTTTTTCGTACCCTCCCTGTTCTTTCTCATCAGCACCAATGTTCAGGAGCGGGCTTTCCGGCGGTTTCCGCTGGCTTCGAAGGCCGCCGAGGTGGCCTTTATCTGCGCGACGACCTGGCTGGTTCTGCAATTGCTGAAGGTGGTGGAGATGCTGTTGATCCGCAGTTACGATACCGCCAATGATGTTAACTTACACCAGAGGAAGTACGTCACCCAAATCAAGTTCATTCGGCAGATTGTCTCCATCATCGTTATTGCGATTGGGTTTTCCATCCTGCTGCTGAGTTTCAACGGGGGCCGGAAGATTGGCCTTAGCTTCCTGACCTCCGCCGGGATTGTCAGTGTGGTTATTGGTTTTGCCGCCCAGCGCACCATTGCGAACCTGCTGGCGGGCATTCAGATTGCCTTCACTCAGCAGATCCGGGTGGATGACGTCGTAGTGGCGGAGGGAGAATATGGGCGGATTGAAGAGATCAACCTGACCAACGTGGTCGTTCGGCTCTGGGACCGTCGGCGGTTGATTCTACCGATCACCTACTTTATCGAAAAGCCTTTTCAGAACTGGACCCGTTCGCAGGCTTCCGTACTGGCGGCCGTTATGTTATATCTGGATTATAACGTGCCTGTGGAGCCCATCCGGCAGAAAGCGAGGGATCTGGTGAACGATACCCCGCTGTGGGATAAAGAAGTGTGCACCGTTCAAGTAACGGATACGCAACCCAACTGCGTTGTCATCCGGGTACTGGTGTCGGCCCGAAATTCCGGCGAAAGCTTCGATCTCCGCTGCTATCTCCGGGAACACATCATCCAGTTTCTGCGGGAAGAGCATCCCGAAAGTCTGCCGAGAACCCGTTTTCAGATGGTTGATGATCAAAGCATTCATCAGCAAAACGCCCAATCCCTCTCCTGAGGGGAGAAGAATTGGGCGATGGCACAACCAGTCGGTTTATACCGTTACTGTTTTCCCTGGTACGGCTACCGGATATAAACCATCCGCATTCGGCAGTACCTTCGGCATAGCATCCCACGCCAGTTTGTCGGGGAAGAGATCAATCTGCGAGTTCAGGGCTTCTTCCCACTTCACCATTTTACCGGAGTAGGTAGCCATCCGGCCCATAATGGCGGTCATGGTACTTTTCGCTACTCGTTCTGCGTCAGCAAATTTGTAGTCCCCTTTGGCAATAGCCGCGAACAGTTCATTATGTTCAATCTGATAGGGACTGGCGTCAGCTTTAGCGTCATACGAATAGATGGGTTGACCTTTGTAGGTCATTAAAGCACTGTTCCGTTTCTCCATTCCTTCCACTTTCCCCTTCGTGCCAAGGAACATTTCGTCTACGCGGCTGTATGTACCTTCGTAGTGGCGGCACTGGCTGTTTATTGTCGTTCCGTCGGCGTAAACAAAGTCGACGATGTGGTGATCGAAGATTTCGCCGTAGTCTTTGCCCGTCCGTACCTGACGTCCGCCCGTTCCCTGGCAAGACACCGGGTAGCTATTTTTTACCCAGTTGGCTACGTCAATGTTGTGGACATGTTGCTCGTTGATGTGATCGCCACACAGCCAGTTGAAGTAATACCAGTTACGCATCTGATAATCCATTTCCGACTGATCCGGCTTGCGCGGTTTTTGCCAGACACCCCCGCTGATCCAGTAGACCTGTCCGCCGACGATATCGCCGATGGCGCCGTCGTGAATCCGCTTGATCATCTCGCGGTAACTAGGCTGATAACGCCGTTGAAGTCCAACCACGACGTTCAGTTTTTTCTTTTTGGCTTCTTCCGCGGCCGCCAATACCCGCCGAACGCCCGGCGCATCGGTAGCTACCGGTTTTTCCATGAAGATGTGCTTGCCCTGCTTGACAGCCTCTTCGAAATGGCTCGGCCGGAAGCCCGGAGGAGTGGCCAGAATCACCACGTCGGCCAGCGGAATCGCCTGCTTGTAAGCATCAAATCCCACGAATTTGCGATCATCCGGAATGTCTACTTTCTGGGCCGCCTGCGGATGTTTCGTCAAACTCGTGTACGACTCATCCAACCGATCCCGGAAGGCATCGGCCATGGCCACCACTTTAATATTCTGTTTGGTGTTCATTGCCTGCATGGCCGCACCGGTTCCCCGACCTCCGCAGCCAATCAGAGCAACCTTAATTGTATCATCAACCGATTGGTTGTAGCCATAACTGGCCGAAAAAGAAGGCAGACTCGTCAACAGGGCACCGCCTGTCAATAGGCCGGATTGTTTCAGGAACTCCCGGCGGTTGGATTCGTTTGACATAAGGTAAGCGATTTAGAATAAATAACTGGTCTTTAGGATAATAACGATCAATAATCTTCAATTAACGGCGGATTGTAATACGCCTTAATTTCCTCATCAGATGGCTTCTTAAGCGGCCGTACCACGCGGAAGCCGACGAACGACGCGCTGGTCAGCCACCATTCGCTCTTGGGGCTTTGCGGGTCCAGAACTTTCCAGGAAGGATCGGAAGGCGTCCGGGCCGCCGAACGCAGCACCAGCGGATCGTCATCCCAGGAGCCGCCCCGCACTGAATTAGGGTACAGTTGCGTTACTTTGGCGTAAGGCTCCGTCACGGTTCCTTTGGCGCGTTTGGCGTAATAATCCGGAATGTACTGGTCGAGCGTCCACTCCATAACGTTACCGTGCATATCGTGTAGGCCCCATGGATTCGGCTTTTTGGTTCCTACTTTTTTGTAAGCTCCCCCGCTGTTGGCTTTATAGACTGCATACTGCCCCAGCAATTTCATGTCGTTACCAAACGAATAAGTGGTTTGGGTACCGGCGCGGCAGGCATACTCCCATTCAGCTTCGGTGGGCAACCGGTAAAATTCGCCCGTTTTAGCGTAAAGCCACGCGCAAAATTTAATGGCCGAATACTGCGTCATGTTAATGGCCGGATAACCCGCCCGCCCCATACCAAACGACATATCCACGTACGGTGGACTAGGCCGGGTTACGGCGTCGGTTTTTGCTAGATCGAAACCGGGGGTTTTAGCCGCCATTTCTTTTTCCATGTTGTGGAAAGAGAAAAGATCGAAAAGATCCCAGGTTACCTCCAGCTTGCCCATCCAGAACGGTTCAATCTTAACCGAATGCTGCGGGCCTTCGTCTGGTTTGCGGCCTTTTTCGCTGGCTGGACTGCCCATCTGAAACGTTCCCCCCGGAATGGCCACCATGTCGTAGGTTAAGGCACTGCCGGGAATCTGTTGCACATACGATTTTGTTCTATCATTAGATACCTGGGCCTGACTGCTTACGGTTATCGCGCAGGCCAGCGTTAACAGGTTAATAAATTTTCGCATTGACGGGGTTAATAGCTAGATAAATACGCACAAGTAGTATAAAGAAGACGAACTCGCTAATTTAATCCTTTTTTATCCAAAATTTTCTTTTGGCCGGTCCGTAATATCATTGGCGATAAGCCGGGTAAAACCCACAATATCACGCCAGGTTACGTATCTTTGTAAGACAATGAATTATTTATCCGCAGAAAATCTAGCCAAATCATTTGGCGACAAGTGGCTGTTTCGTGACGTTACGTTTGGAATGAGCCGGGGGGACAAAGTGGCTATCGTGGGCGCGAACGGAACCGGGAAATCAACCCTGTTATCGATTCTGTCCGGACGCATTCCTTCAGATACCGGCATTGTGAGTATCCGTAAAGATATTTCCGTTGGCTTTCTGGATCAGCAGCCTCAGCTGGACAACAACCTGACGGTGATGGAAGTGGTCCTGACGGGCGACAATCCGGCCCTGCAAGCCATTCGACAATACGAGAAAGCGTTGACCTCAGAAGACACCAATGCCCTCGACCGCGCCATGCAGCAAATGGATAAGCTTCAGGCTTGGGATTATGAGACGCAGTTGAAGCAGATTCTGGGGCAACTCGGCATCCACGATGTCAATCAGTCGGTGTCAACCCTGTCGGGTGGGCAACGGAAGCGGGTGGCCATGGCGCAGGTGTTGATCGAAAATCCGGATCTGCTGATTATGGATGAACCAACCAACCACCTTGATCTGGAAACGATTGAGTGGCTGGAAAACTACCTGTCGACCAACAACTCGACCCTGCTGCTGGTATCGCACGACCGTTATTTTCTGGATAAGGTCTGTAACCAGATCGTTGAACTCGATAACGGGACGTTGCATAGTTATAAAGGCAACTACGCGTACTTTCTGGAGAAGAAAGCCGAACGACACGCCATTGCAGCCGCCGAAATCGACAAGGCGAAAAACCTGTTCCGGCGCGAACTGGACTGGATGCGCCGGCAGCCAAAAGCGCGGGGCACTAAGGCCCAGTACCGCGTTGATGCGTTCGAAGACGTTAAGGACAAGGCCCATCAGCGCCTGAACGACAGCCAGCTGGAACTGAACATCCGGACGCAGCGGCTGGGTAGCAAGATCATTGAACTGGAAAACGTCAGCAAGCGCTTCGGCGACAAAACGCTGCTCGACCACTTTACGTATACCTTCCGGCGTAACGACCGCATTGGCATTATCGGGAAGAACGGGATGGGTAAAACGACGCTGCTGAACATGATCACCGGCGAGTTGCGTCCTGACTCCGGAAATATTATTACCGGCGGTACCGTTAAGATTGGGTATTACACCCAGTCGGATCTGGACATTCCCGAGAACCAGCGCGTGATTGATGTGGTCCAGGAAGTAGCCGAAGTGATGAAGCTCGGTACGGGCGAGACCGTTACGGCCTCTCAGTTCCTGCAGCACTTTTTGTTCGACCGGGCCAAGCAGTATGATTACGTGCATAAATTATCCGGTGGCGAGAAACGGCGGTTGCAATTGTTGTTAGTTCTGGTGCAAAATCCTAACTTTCTGATTCTGGATGAGCCCACTAACGACCTCGACATTACAACGCTTAATGTACTGGAGGAATTTTTAGTAAACTTCCCGGGTTGTATTCTGCTGGTATCGCACGATCGTTACTTCATGGACCGGCTCGTCGAACACGCGTTTATTTTTGAAGGCGACGGCAAGATTCGCGACTATCCGGGCAACTACACGGATTACCGTGAGTGGCGGGCCGCTCAGCCGGCGGAGCGGAAGCCGGAAGAAAAACCCAAACCCGCTCCGGTTGTCACCGCCAGTGCGCCGGCGCCAGCCAGCAGCACCGGCAAGCGGAAGCTGTCGTTCAAGGAACAAAAGGAGTACGAAGCGCTCGAAAAAGAAATTGAAGCGCTGGAACAACGAAAAGTTACCGTCCTGGGTCAATTAAACGGTGGTTCCGGTAACCACCAGGAATTGACAGCCTGGGCGCGGGAAATTGAAGAAATAGAAAACCAACTTTCGGAAAAGTCCGACCGCTGGCTCGAACTGGCGGACTATTTATAAAACGGTATGGATCAGATTAGCCAGTTTTTTCAGTATCTGCTGAACTCCGAAGAAATCATCCGGACGGGCGGTCTGGTCATTATTTCGCTCATAATTTTCGTGGAGAACGGCCTGTTCTTCGGCTTTTTTCTGCCGGGTGATTACCTGTTGTTTCTCTCCGGTGTATTCGCCGGAACCGGTACGCTGGATGTGGCCCTGCCCCTGCTGCTGTTCTGCATTTTTGCAGCTGCCGTTCTGGGCTCACTAACGGGTTTTTTAACGGGCCGTTACTTTGGTGACCGCATCCAGAACCGGCCCGATTCCCTGTTTTTCAAGAAAAGAAACATTGACACCACGCGTCAGTATTTTCTGAAATACGGCAGTGGAACGCTGGTCATTGCCCGTTTCCTGCCCGTTGTGCGGACCTTCGCGCCCATTCTGTCCGGTCTGATTCGCATGGATTTCGGGTACTTTATGCTGTACAACGTGCTCGGTGGAGCCATCTGGGTGGTGACGCTGGTTGGCGGTGGTTTTTATTTCGGGTCTAAATTCCCCGGCATTATCCACTACGTTCACTACATCATCATCTTCTTCCTCGCTATTACGACCTTTACGGTTATCCGGGGGTACTTAAACGCCCGGAAAGAGATGAAAAAAGAACCGGAGAATCTTGAGATGTAAGCTACTCGTCGGATTCGAACCAGCTGGCATATAGCACATAGTTGTTCGCCGTTCGCATGAAAACCTCTTCCAGTTCGGGCGTGATGTTTTTCAGGAACTTAGCGGGATTTCCGGCGTAGACAGTCCCCGGCGGCACAACCGTATGCTGCGTTACGATGGCGCCGGCGGCCACAATAGAACCCGTGCCAATCACGGCGCCGTCCATGACGATGGCGCCCATACCGATCAGCACCTTGTCTTCGATTGTACAGCCGTGTACAATGGCGTTATGAGCAATGGAGACGTAGTTGCCGATGGTTGTTTTGTACTTTTGGTAGGTACAATGAATCACCGCCCCGTCCTGCACGTTGCTGTAGTTGCCGATGGTGATGGCATTCACGTCACCCCGCACGACGGCGTTGAACCAGACGGTGCAATGGTCGCCCATCGTTACTTCGCCCACAACGGTTGCATTCTCGGCCAGCCAGCAGCCTTCCCCAAACTGCGGATGCTTTCCGCGCACTGATTTTAGTAGAGCCATTTAATCTAAATCCTATTTACTGGTTCGTTATGCCCCTAAACGGGGCTCAGAAGCGAATATAAATGTGCGTTTTGTAGACTTAATTCGCTAATTTCTGATACAAAAACCCATTTTCGTTCCGTTGATTATTTAAACGTCAAACGATACCGATCAATTCGTAACTTTGTGCGCCATTTGGTTATTTGTTGCATGAAAATTGGTGAGAAACAAGTCCATAGTCCCTACTTCCACAGCCCATTGTTTTCGTTTTTCCGGCGTCTGTCCGCTCTTACGTTCTTATTAGTGCTTCTGTCAGTGGCTACCGGCCTGGCCCAGCAAAGCCGGGTAGACCAGCTTAGCGACGATGACATTTTTGAATTTTTTCGGCAGGCTCAGGCCAGTGGTCTAAGCGAAATGCAGATTGAACAGGCGGCTCTCTCGCAGGGATACACCCTGACGGACATTGCTAAAATGCGGCAGCGGCTCAGTAAACTGCAATCGCAGCAAAGCGGACAAAACCGGCAGGGACGCAACGGACAGTCGTACGCCAATGACACGCTCCGGCGTCAACTGGGCAATCTGTCCCAACGCAGTTATCTTTCGGACAGCCTTCGTTTTCTTCCCCAGAAAAAAGATACGCTGCCCCCGATCTTCGGCGCTTCGCTGTTCCAGGGCGCTAATTTAACGTTTGAACCTGATCTACGCATTGCCACGCCCCGCAATTACCAGATCGGCCCCGACGACGAACTTTCGGTCGAAATTTACGGCAACGCCAGCGACAATTTCCGATTGCGGGTCACGCCGGAGGGAAGCGTTCGGCTGCTGAACCTGGGCCCTGTTTTCGTCAACGGCCTAACCGTTGAGCAGGCTGAACAACGCATCGTCGGGCGGTTACGGCAAAGTGGCTATCAGGGTCTGAACCGGCCGGGCAGCGGTGTTTATGCCTCCGTGACGCTGGGTAACATTCGGAGTATTCGGGTCACTCTGGTTGGCGAGGTCGTCAAACCCGGTACTTATACCATTTCTTCGCTGGCAACGGCCTTCAACGCGCTTTATCTGGCGGGTGGCCCTAATCCGGAGACCGGCTCATTTCGCGACATTCGGATTATTCGCAACAACCGCGTTATCCGCACCATCGACCTCTACGACTTTTTGCTCCGCGCCGATCAGAAAGATAACATCCGCTTGCAGGATCAGGATGTCATTCGCATCAATGACTTTAACGCCCGCGTCGAACTGGCTGGGGAGGTAAAACGGCCGGCCATTTACGAGATAAAAAGCGGAGAAACGCTAAAGACAGTCCTCGCCTTTGCGGGTGGTTTTACTGACCGGGCTTATTCGGCGTCTATCACCCTGCGTCGGAACACCGCCCGGGAACTGCGTATCTCGACCATCAAGCCCGAGGAGTTCGCTACTTTTACGCCCCAGGCGGGCGACAAATACACCATTGGGCGCATCCTGAACCGGTACGAAAACCGGGTGACTATTTCGGGCGCTGTCATGCGGCCGGGTGAGTATGCGCTGGGTGCCGATATTTCTACCGTCCGCGGCCTGATCAACCGGGCCGAGGGCGTGACAAAAGATGTTTTCCCCAACCGGGCGGTGCTCTACCGCGAACGGGACAATGCCGATGTAGAAACCATTCCGTTTGACCTGGGTAAACTGCTGAAAAATGAAGCCGAAGATATTCCGCTCATTCGGCAGGACAGCGTCCACGTTTATTCCATCCGGGATCTGCGGGAAGCGTTTTTCGTGACCATTCAGGGAGCAGTCAACAAGCCGGATACGTTCCAGTTTTTCAACAACATGGGCGTTACGGACCTCGTTGCGCTGGCTGGCGGTTTTCTGGAAGGTGCCACCCCAACGGGCGTTGAAGTGGCCCGGCGTATCCGGGAAGACACAACCAGCAAGGCAGGTCGGGAAACGGTACAGTTGTTTAAGTTCGACCTTGACCGCAATCTACAGCTTACAAACGACGGAAAGGCAACGCAGTTTGTGCTGCAACCCTTTGACATTGTTTACGTTCGGACCTCGTCCCGGTACGAATACCAGCAAAATGCCTACATTTATGGCGAAGTGAACCATCCGGGTAACTACGCCATTCAGAACCGCACCGAGCGAATTGCGGATTTGATTCAGCGGGCCGGTGGGCTAAAACCAGAAGCTTTTCTGGAAGGCGCGCGCTTTTCCCGCCGGAGAGAATTTATCGCCACTGATTTACAGCGCATCATTAATAACCCCAACATTGAGGGAAATCTGTTGCTGGAAGACAGCGATACGCTGTTTATTCCCAAAAAGCTGGAGACGGTGCGTATCATCGGGGCCGTACTCAATCCGTCGGCGGTTAGCTTTGAACGCGAATTCAACTTTAAAAACTACGTTACCCAGGCCGGTGGTTTTACCGATAATGCGCGTCATAAACGCGCTTATGTGGTCTACGCCAATGGTATGAAGGACCGAACCAAGAAGTTTTTGTTCTTCACGCACCGGCCCAGAGTCAGCCCGGGGTCAACCATTGTGGTTCCGTTCAGACCGTTTGGTGACCGACGCCTGAGCCCCGGCGAACGAATCGGTATTTACTCTGTAGTAGCTACCCTGGCCGTTACGTTAACGACCGTTGTAATTAATTTGACCAGATCCTTCTAATAGGAATTATGTCTGTTACTGAACATAAAGTAAAACCAGAAGACGACAGCGACGAGGATCTGCTCATAACCATTCGACCGGCGGATATCCGTCTGGTCTGGAACTTCGTTAAGAAAAGTATCCTGTCGGCGCTGGTCTTTGCCCTAGTTGGTGCCGCCATCGGAACGTACTACGCCTTGTCCAAATCAGACGAATACGTCTCCCAGGTAATTGTCATCTCCGAAGCGCCAACCGGGGGCGGGGGTGATCTGGGTCCCCTAGCGGGTCTGGCTAGTCTGGGCCTGGGGGAACTCGGGTCGTCGGGTGGGGGTATTCGTCCGTCGCTGTATCCCAACGTCGTTAAAAGCACACCGTTTGCGCTGTTTATGGCCAAACAGCCGGTTTATTCGAAGCTGTTCCACCAGGTCATGCCGTTGAAGACCTTTCTGAAGCGCCAACCGGACGAAACGCCGGCCGGGAAGATCAAAGAGTGGTTCCGCGGCCCTAAAAAACAGGAAGAAAGCAAAGCCCCCCCGCTGGAAGATCCCAAGGGTTACAGTAAAGCCCTTGAAATATCGCCGGAAGACGAAGGCTGGACCCAGGAAATCAAAAGCCGCGTGACCGTTAATGTCAACGGAGGAACCGGTTTCATCATTATTGAATCAACGATGCCCGATCCCGTTGTGGCGGCTACAACGGCCCGGTTGTCGCTGGAATACTTGACCCGTTACGTAGTCAGTTACCGTACGGATAAGTTTCGGCAGCAGGTCGACTTTCTGAGCAAACGGGTGCAGGAATTTAAGCGCCGTTATGAACAGGCACAATACACGCTGGAAAGCTACCGCGACCGCAACCGCAGCCTGTTCGGCAATCTTGCCAAGGTAGAAGAACAGCGCCTGCAGGCCGATTTTCTGCTGGCGCAGAGCATCTACAACGATTTATTGAGACAGCTGGAGCAGGTTAATATCAAAGTACAGGAAGAAACGCCCGTCTTTAAAATGCTTGAACCGCCTAAACTGCCACCCACCAAGAATCCGCCCAAACGTATGGCGCTGATCATTGTCGGGACACTGGTCGGGTTTGCCATTGGCGTTGCCTGGTCGCTTTTAAGGGTTTTTATTAAACGTAAACGAACCGAGACTCGATGAAAAAGGCATTGATTTGTGGCGTTTCAGGCCAGGACGGAGCTTACCTCGCCCATCTGCTGCTGAATAAAGGCTACGAAGTGTACGGCGGCTCCCGCGACGCGCAGATGGCTTCGTTCAGCAATCTGACCCGGCTCGATATCCGCCAGCAGGTCAAGCTGGTTTCGGTTAATATTAACGACTTCCGCAGTGTTTTGCAGACGCTGTTGAAGATTAAACCTGATGAAGTATACAACCTGGCGGGCCAGAGTTCGGTGGGTCTGTCGTTCGAGCAGCCGGTCGAAACGCTCGAAAGCATCAGCATCGGAACGCTGAATCT
>Ga0325400_1007205_pt1 | contig 10630 bp, 10 predicted proteins | sample PopdelMetagenome_2_FD_205662 | JGI IMG/M metagenome (GOLD analysis project Ga0325400, IMG submission 205662) | Populus deltoides microbial communities from Bellville, Georgia, United States - Xylem-PdKOR-R1 | ecosystem: Host-associated > Plants > Phyllosphere > Stem > Wood/Secondary xylem...
GAGTATGAATATAGAAAAATCCGACTAAATAGATATCCATTGACATCCCTGGTAATGACAGCAAACTAAGTTCAATGCCTAAAACAATCAACATCATTTAGCAAGAAATAGCTAGGGACTGGATGTATCTTTTACATGAATTACATTGTTAGAGATGTTTTTTCACTGTCTCATCAACTTCCTTTTAAAAAAAAAAGAAAAAAAAATCTAGTTTATAATGAAAGTAGCAGGAAAAAAATTTGGAATCAATACATGCATAATGGAGCAAACCACACAAAGAATGAATGAACTTGCATACCTACATGAAAGAAATGCCAAAGCCTACCAAAAAAAACCATATATTGAGACACCTCAACTCCAAGATATCATCATAAAAAATCATCAGCAAGAAGAATTGCTTTCTTCACAGAAGGAGTTGAGTGAAGCTTTCACTACCCTGATGTCCATGGAAGTGAAGATCCCACAATAGGAGCCACATGGTTATCTTCAGAAATATAAAACCACAAAAAGATAGGATTGAGGAGATTCATCAACCACCAGAAAGCATGTTACGTCTCACTTTTGTCCAGAGTTAGCATTCCTCTCAGCTTCAAGATTTGTACCCTCCTTGAGCGCAGCATGTGCTTCATTTTCCATTCCAAGTGTAGCAAGGGCAACAGCCTGAAGATACGATGCCACGTGCCATACAGGGGAAATGACTTGGGCTTGCATTGCATCACTTAGAGCTTCCTGAGGCAGGTCACTCATGAGATAGGACAGACTCCGCCGGGCAAAAACAGTTGGGGAAACCATGGTTCCCACATCAATGAACTACAAGTCATAGAAGAGTGTCAAATACAATTTGTATGCTTTCTGTTAAAACAAGTGGGGAAAAAATTAAAATCAGGTAGCTTGGTATGATAAGGAGATTGTATTATTAGCCAAGAACAGCACAAATTAATGAAAAAACAATTTCTGACATAATTCATGAATGAAAACTGAAAACTTTGAAATGAGGAGGAAACCTGAGTGTAACACTCAATTGCAATTCTATAGTCTTTCTGCTTGAAAGCAGAATCACCCTTTTTCTTTGTATTTAAAGTCTCCTGCATTTCATCTGTCCACATTTGGAATGAGAGCTGCGCATAGGAAAAAAATTTGAGTTCTAATCTTAGCTGGGTTCTTGACAAGTTAGAGAACATGCGAATAGAATGAGCCAGTGAGCATTTGCAATTTATATGAGAAAAGAAACAGCAAAACACTTTGGTAATGAATAATTGCTTGAAATGTTAATATAACAAGAATAGCAGATAAGCCCAGAGTGAAAAGCATACAGTTTATAATAATACGGTTAAACATCTACTATTTGAAACCTATTGAGAGCTTTAATATGAAAAAGAGAACCTCATTTGCCACTCCTTGATCATCTTTATAGCCAATATTGTCTAAGATCTCATTTATGGCTGTCAGGTCCCTTCTAGAGCAAGCCTCGCCAAATGGTGACAAAGGAGAGGATGAAGCACCATGTGGGATACCCATCAAGATATGAGAAGGAACCTGCACAGGAAAGGAAATGGAAACATGAAAACTATTTAAGACTCGCTTCTAATGTCAAGTTTAGTTACAAGCAGTCCCTGATGGTTTAAGTGTATTGACAAATCAACTAGAAAAACAAACTCCAATGCTATTTCAGGAATTTATATATCTGTACAGTCATCCGCAACCAATTTTCATTTTTGCATTTTTTTTAAAACGAGTTGTCTCTAAGAAACAGTCTGACAAAAAATCCCCTCTAAAATTCCTAATGAATCCTTGCCCAACAGAAGGCACTGAACTCAAAAAAGTTTCACTGCATGATGAAATTATAACACGGCAATCTGCAGGCACCAAAACAAGAAGTCAACAAGAGGTATAGAAGATATGACAGTCAAATGAACAAACATACATCATTTTCCTTCTGAAGAGGAGTCAAAGCAGCGACTAAAGATTTCAGACTTGGCCGCTCTCGGAGTTCATACTGTAAACATCTAGAAGCCAGGCGTACTAACTCAGTCCCATCATCACTGGAAAACTGTCCTTCCAAACAAGAATCTGTCAACATCTGAAGATTTCTATCCCGTATCAAGTCAAGGGCCTGGAACAATTTTCTTTTGAGTGTTAAATTTATGTGGACAGGCTTGTGTAACATGTATTTGTAAACATGGGGAGGAAAATACAGTTTTTTTTGTGTTTGGTAGCTGGATCTAGAATGTCAATCAATGGATCCAAACGAGAGTTACACTAGTAAATTTACATTTGAATGATGTGCACTCACATGACTTGGGGGGATATGCTTTCCACTGAGAAGGTCAAGCAAAAGAGTGCCAAAACTATATATTACACTCTCTGGTGTTACTCTCCCTGAAACAAAGACAAGGAACATAAGCAAAGTCTTGGATTAACTTATATAACAAGGATTAAATAATATTAGTGCCCAAATACATTGGAGGGCAGGAACACAATTAGACAGTTATGATGACACAAAATTAGCACCAGTACAAGATATTATGCAGACAAGTACTATTTAGTCAAAATTCTCTATTCTGGGATGCAATCAAAATTGATAAACATGACTCATACTCTATACAATGCAAGAAAAGCATGCCTAACAGGGAAATCATCTAAAGATCGCACATCTCTCAAAACTATAATAAAATGCATTGGCCTAGAGAGTATTATAAGAGTTCCATTATATGGATCTAAATTCTGAAAACCTTTTGGGCAGGTCAGAAGAATAGTAATGTTATGCATCAGAAGTTTTACAAGAATGAACACATTGAACATTCCAAAAGAACAATATGGGAACTACAGATTTGTGGTGCTTTGAGGATCTAGATTATATAACACCTTGAGCAGGCCAGTCAGTAAGGCCCTTAACAGGTGGTAATGTACAGTGATCTCACCATTAGATTTAACTACATAAATCCATTAGTTGTTTATAGATCTTCTGATTTCAATCTCAGAAAATCACAAAATCAAAGCAGCAAGAAACGGTACTGTGAACAAGAAGCACCTACCAGTTCTCAAATACTCTGGAGGAGTAAAAGCCAGATTCGTACTATAACTTTTTCCATCCCTGCTGTTTTTCATGAGGCCAAAGCTGGAAAGTTTTGGATTACCATCCTGTATAATTCTAACATATAAATAAAGAACGCAGGTAGAATCTAACTAGGAATTGGTTTCAGAGAAATGGAGACAGAATTTCATACCTCATCAAACAAAATTCTATAGGCATTAAGGTCATGGTAAAGGGCACGCCCTTTACTTGTGCAGTATTCTAAAGCTTCTGCAAGATGTAGAACAACTCTTAATCTCATCGGCCATTTTATAGGTTGAGTTTCCCCTGATTCAAGAGAGAATTAATTTGCTTATATCCCCTATAATCAAACTTGTAGAAAGACAGTCATGCAATTTTACAGAAAAAAGAAAATTGGTGCTATTACACCATATTTAGGATGCAGAATTCAATCAGAAGCCCAAAAATACAATCACAAAGATGCAACAAAACTTGTATCCAGAATCCTTGTCCAATGCATGAGAAATAAGCCTTACAATGGAAAAGGTGTTTTGCAAGTGTCTCATTGAGCATAAATTCTGCCACAAGCACCCTTTCATCACCTTCACAACAGAAACCAAGCAAATTTACCAATCTATGACTCCGTAGCTGGCCAACAGATCTCGCTTCCTCCTATTATTGTACAGAAAATTATCTTCAAGTTATGACACAGTAAAATCAAACCAAGGTATTTCTTCAAGGAGGTCCTTGTGACCTCAATGAGAATACATAAACAGATTGGCATTCATCAGTTATGCAAGGCTTGATTCACGAATAGACCTCAAATTGAACAAAGAAATGCCAGAATTTGTCTTATTGCTAACTAAACAGGGGATGTAAATAAAGGGATTCGATCCTAGTCATACTAATTCGTTGAAGGTAGTCCATGCCTCTTAGTATAATTTAAAACATGGCACCTGCTCGAATGAAGAAAAAAAAAATTTGTCGAGTTGTTGATGTTTCCGAAAGGGCACTCTGCATAATGAAATTAAAAATGCAAACATAGAATCCAAGTACATTAGTGGATGGCGTAGAAGTAGCGCACCAAAAATTGTCGAGCATCAGGCCAGGCCATTTTATTGAATCGCTTAACAGCAATCCTCCTCTGATTTTCAAGCTTCCCTTTATAAACAACATTGGGAGCCTTCTCCCCATGCTCAGACACAATATTTTGTACTGCAAAACCAGATGTTGCATTTTTCAGCTGCTCAAGTGTGAATTCGCGGAATGTAGGCAAGTCATTAACCTCACTCTTATCTTCATTTCCTGGGGGGAAAAAACAGTTACGACCCATAAAAAATAAACTTTTTTTTCCCAAAAGAGAAGAAAACCCAATTATTTGACCCACCAACATCAGGAACTTCAACAACAGCTGCCTTGAACTGTGAATCTACGCAACAATGTGTAAGCTTAGTGCACTGACTCCCCATCTCTCAATAATCACAAACCAAGGCTTTAATTTACCAGATCATAAAATAACCAAACTGAGCAAATCTAATCAACCCCAACTGAACCCACTAAAGCTATACAACTGCAAAAACTCAACAGCCACTCAAATTTGATAGAATCAAGATCAAATGGCCTAAAGATTTGAGGAGCAACCAAAGACAGATAAAAGATCAGATCATGCCATGTCATGTCACATCAAATTCATGTAATGAGCGTGATGTGATATAATGGCTAATATTTGTATGAGTAACTTTTAAAAAAATGTGAATTCTGACCGTCAGGGATAGAATCTTGCATATTATTTTAATGGTTTTAATAGATATTTTCTTGTAGCCGACAGGTGACTCTTAATATTATTACTGGAACAAGATAATTAGTTTTTTTTTGTAAGATGGGAACTGGTCTTTGTTCGGAGAATGGAACAGCTTCAAGAGGTCCCAAAGAAAACATGTCATCATTTCTCTGCTCTCCCGCCGTAATCATTTCAATTTTGCCACCTTAATTATCATGTGTTAGGCAAACGGCGCCGTTGGCCTTGTTGAGTCCACGAGATCAGGCTTGGGTCCCAGGAATGAGGTAATAATGATAGTGGTCAAAACTTGACTCAGGTCCACAATTTAACTTGGAAATCTGATATAACATAACAAATATAGCGATGAACAGTGCTGAAAATAAAATTTATGTTCTTTTAGTTTTTGATGGATTTTTTTATATGATTTTACCCTCTTTTTTTTAATTACATACAAAATATTAAGATATTATTTTAATATATTTTTTATAAAAAAACGTGCTAATGAGATAGGTTTTTATTTAAAAATAAATACTTAAAATTAAAAAAATACCTTTATTAAAATAATAAAAAGATGCATCAATAAAAAAATAAAATTTAATACATTTTACCTCAAAAATTTTACTTGTTGTCTTTCCAATAAATATTTAATTAAATAAAAAAACTCAAAATATAAAATTATTCAACTGGATCGAGATCATGATCTAGGCCAGGAAGTAATGTATTAATCTATTTATCACAAGTCAATCAAAAAACATTATTATTTTAAATTTTTTATAAAAAATAAATTGCTTTAAAAAAATGAATTGTATTTTAATTGGGTCAACCAAACTTGCTATGATGGCTGGCCCACACGAAACCAACCCTTGCCGGTTTACTTTGAAATCCAACATAGATTAAAAAACCGAGCCAGTGGATCACACTGTCAGGCTTAACTAACTGTAATAACATTGTAAAACAAATCTCCGTGACATTGGGCAACTAATAGTTTAAACTAAAGGGAAATCTGTAAACCTATTGTCCACTTTCAATTTGTGAAGCAAAATCGAGCCCATCAGCTAAGAGAACAAAAAATAATATCTGGGACGGGTCGGGTCGGGTCGATCTGGTTTAATTTCATTAGAAAGAAATCAGTTTGATCTATGCGGTATGTAAGAGGTTAATCGAAGCCGGTTGGGGGCCAAAAATCGAAATAAATGAAGTATGGGGGGTGGGGGCAAAAAATAATAGCTGGGACGAGTCGGGTGAAAGAAATCAATTCGATCTATGTGGTATGTAAAAGGTTAATTGAAGTAAATGAAGTTTGGGGACTAAAAATCAAACTAAATGAAGTTTGGGGGGGTAAGTGTAACTTCGTTAAAGTTTAATTATTTTTTAAAATATTTTTCTGCTTTTAAATATATTAAAATAAATTTTTTAAAAAAAATAATATATTTTTATTTTAAAAAATATATATATAAAATATTAAAAAATTTAATTTAAAATAAAAATAATTTTTAATTTTTAATTTTTTAAAAAAACATAAAAATAAAAAGGATATAAAAGAAAACCAACTACCGTTACACCGATTAAAATCAAAACCTTTCCAGTTCTAGGGTTAGGGTTTAAGCGCACCTGAAATTAAAACACCAAGAAGTCCTTTGGCTATCCGTACGAAATGTCGAAGAAGAACGATTTAGGTCGTAGAAAGAGACAACATGAATTCGAGCTTCAACGTAAATCTCAGTTTCCGTTCTCCCAAACTCTATAAATCTTAGCTTTTTGATCTTTATTCACTGTTGATTTCTGTTTGGTAATATTAGGAGAGAAGGAACTGAAGGAGAAGAAGCAGAAGAAGCTTCAAGCGAAGAAAAACAAGATGAAAGTAAGCTTCTTTCTCTTATTTATTCTTTCTTTTTGAATTTATTTTCTAATTTTTGTTTCTACACACAAAAAAATCCCATATTTGAATTGGAATTAAGGTTTTTGGTTTTGTTTATTTGGGGATATTTTTGTGTTTAGGTTGATGGTAAAGACAAGAATAAGCAGAAGAAAGGTGGAGGTGGGTTTCAAGTAGGGAAGAGAAAGGTGAAGACCAAATTGAGCGCATTGGCAAAAGCTAAAGCTGATCAAGCAATGCAGCTTGATTAGTGAGTTTCAAGCTTATATCTTATCTTTTCTTTTCTTTTCTTTTTTGTTGAAATTCTAATTAGCTGTAATAGTTTAATGGTGCTGGATTTGCAGCTTCAATTTTTGTTATTCAGACGGGGAGCTATATATTTAATGTTGTTTTTCGGATATCTGCTGTTTGTTTTGATAAATTTGCATCTCAAAGATAAGCAAACGCATTAATCTGGGAAACTTTGGAGTTTTCACAATACAATGGTGTTATGCACTTGTGACTGTGGAAGTGGTTGGAGTGACTGCACTTTAGAGGGTGTGGTGCACTGGAAAACAGATATATTATGAAGTGAAAATATGGTTTATGATATCTTTGCCAGTCTTTGCCACTCACCTATTATGTTTTGCTTTAAGAGGGCGGGGGGTAATATTCTTCCAACCGATTGAATGAAAAACATGACTGCAAAAATATATTTTAAGATAGGTGGATTCGTTTATTGGGTTGTTTCTGTTCTTCATGTTTGTATGCAGGTGAGGAATCATTATTGCCTAGGTTTTGAGGGTTTTAGGGAATTTGGTTCAATTGATGTATTAGCTATACTATTGTTGTTTCTGGGAGGTTAAGGGAGACCCATATTTATATTGATGAAATTGTATGGTTGGGATGTGTATTGGTGCATTGTTGGTATCGTTGGTTTTGCACATCCTGTGATTGGAATTAGAATGATATTTTTTTTAATCATTTCCTTTTCAAGAGAGTCTGTGTCAAGCCTCTGACATAGCTAAATTAGGTGTTCTTAAGATTTTATGAAAGCTTGAAAGATTTTTCTATGTGCAAATTCAATCATGGAAGATAAATATAATTTCTTCTTTGTAGGAAGATTTTCTGTCAGAACTGCTGTGATGCGGTCATACAGCTAACAAGAATTGGTACAAGTTCTGTGAGATAGTTTGCACTGACTTCTGATAAATTGTTTGATTATGCTAACCCAAGGCTCCTAACTGGGAAAAAAAGGTTCGAAAGCTTGTAAATATAAGGCCACTGGCATCAGTCCAATTGTTGCTTATGCTTTTCCTCGGTGTGTCCCTATTGATCGGCTTTTTTTCCATGGTTTCTTCTTCAACAAAATATTTTTATTGGAAATCTCTTCATCAGGAAGGATCGTATGCATCGAGGACCTGCTTAATGTTATAGAATTTGTACGTCTAGCAAACATTTTTGCTCTCATGTTACAATGAGCTTATGAGTTTTGCGTGGTTCATACAAGTCATGTTGATCAGAGTGCAGATGGGCTGATTAGCCAACTTACAAACTGCAGCTCCACCTCTGCTCCACCTCATAAAAGACCTCGAGTCTTTTGAGATTCCATTGTTCTTAAGGGAAATTAGAAGGGGTAAACGAAGCAGCATTGCACCTTGGCATGGAGTTGACTAGTTTGATGACCCTGCCTCTTTTCAAGGCTGACCTGGTTTGGATCGGAAGCCCCTTGAAGGCTCTTGTGTACGTGGGAAGATACTTAGGATAGTGCAAGGCCCATGCCTCGGGTGGACCAAAAGATGAAAAGAGCAGTTTCATGTCTTTCTAGGCTAATTTTAGCATATCCCTGGAATTAAAAAAAGAAGAAGAAGAAGAAGAAGAAGAAGAAGAAGAAGAAGAAGCTAAAAGCCATCGCTGAATTGCTTTCGAGGGCAAAATGGTTTTTCTTATGGAATTAATTTGTCATTATAGAATTTATAGTTGTCTTTCCATTTTTTTAACATAACAAAATGACATAAATGCCTTTAAAAAAAAAACTAAAAATGTTGTAAGGGGTTTTTTAATAAAAAAAAAAGTAAAATTAACTAAGACCCTTTAAAGGCAAAAATTGTAAAACTAGTTTCTAAAGGTTTTTATGATCTTTTCAAATGTTTTTTTTTAGTTTATATTTTTTTTCATTTCTTAATATTTATTTGATTTTTTTATTTACTTTGTATATGATTATTCAATAATTTTGAGAATGACAAGGTTATTTTGGGTTTTTTTATTTATTATTTTTTTAAAATTTAGCCTTTTTAAAATAATTATTTTTTGAATTAGATCCAATTATGTGATTTAAATATAAACAAGGGACACTCTCTTTACAATAATTTGTTTCTTTTTCTTTTTAGATCGTTGCTTTGTCAGTTCATGCGATCTTTTTTGATGTCATCATGGAACCTTTCACAATAATATTTAAACCTATCTTAATGAGTTCTTTTAGATAATAGAGTGGTGTCCGCGATAAAAAAAAATAGCCTTGTTTGTTTTTGTGTTTTAAATCACTTTTAAAAAATTTGAAATTTTTTTTTTATTTTAAATTAATATTTTTTTTGTGTTTTCAGATCATTTTGATATACTAATATCAAAAATAATTTTTAAAAAATAAAAAATATTATTTTGATCCATTTCCGAGTAAAAAGCACTTTTAAAAGCAACCGCAACCACAATTTCAAACACGCCAACGTGTCTCTAACAGATTTGTTTTTCATTTCCTCCCTGGTATGGTATTAACATCTTAGTTTTTTATGGTTAGTTATTGTCAGGTTTTTTTCTTTTTATTTACTATAAATGTTTTTTTTAATTTTATTTTCAAATTAATTGTACTTATTAAATTCAATCAAATCAATAACTAAGTATTAAATTTTTCTTTTAAAAAAAATATATTACGAAAAAAATAGCCTGGCCCATCTACGTGGTATTCCTTAAGGGCTTATCATCTCCTTTCGCTTTCAACAGCCTTATCATCTCCCACCACAAGCGTCTTGAAGAAGCAAAGAGCACGCATGACTTTCTGCTCAACTGGGAAGAATTTAAATCCTTGGCCCGTCAACTCCGTCCTGTTCGAATATCAGATGCCCTGACTTTTTGAGCAAAGACACCCAGACACATGGTGCAAGAGCTGCATCGGGATTGAATTGATAATGAGCTTTCTTTTCATAGTAAAAAAAAAAAAATAATAATTCCAACTACCAGCTTCTACCCATCTTCATCGATGTCGCACGCAGCATAATTTTCATGAGTGCTTCAGCCATAAAAGAAGCGGCACCCCTAATGGCCGGGCCTGGCCTATAGAGTTATACAGATTAAACCGTAGACCTGGGAAAACGAAAAACAATGGAAGTTTCTTTTGTATTTGTAATCAAAACAATCGTTTTCGTCTTTGTGACTCTGACTGTGACTGAGATTGTCGCTGGGTTCATCCATTTCAGAACAGCGTTATTCATGCCTGTGGTTTGCATCTTATAGCTGTGAGAAATTTTCCTTATTCAAACACAAGTCCGGTTTTCTCTTACAAATTCGTATTTGTTTTATTTTATCAACCAACCATTGATGTTATCAAGCAGATCAAAAACCCCTCATTTGAGCATTGATGTTCCTCGTCCATTGAAGGAGTTACTTGGCAAATTGTGGAAGTGGAAGGCAAAAAAGACATGGATAGGCAAAGAAACAAGTGGAGTTTCTTAGTCAAAACAATACTTGTTTTATTCTTAGAAAACACAGTAAGAGAGGTTGAGGGTTGATCCACCAACCAACATAATCTTTGCTGTTCAACTCCTTCATCCATTTCTTCTCTCTCATTATATTCCTTCTCCACGTTAAGAGAATGGATGTCAATGAAAGGCATTTTCCCTTTTCCCATTCAATTGCTCCTCTTTTATCACAGTAATATCCAACTTCGATTTGCATCTACTGCCCTCCC
>Ga0325400_1007207_pt1 | contig 10627 bp, 2 predicted proteins | sample PopdelMetagenome_2_FD_205662 | JGI IMG/M metagenome (GOLD analysis project Ga0325400, IMG submission 205662) | Populus deltoides microbial communities from Bellville, Georgia, United States - Xylem-PdKOR-R1 | ecosystem: Host-associated > Plants > Phyllosphere > Stem > Wood/Secondary xylem...
GGCGCCACAGATATTTACCTGCAGCTTTAGCAAGCGAGTTCCATACACCTTCACCGTGGTTCGCGATGTGGTTGGTTAAGATCAAGTCTTCTTCCAAGGTCCATGGCCCTTTTCTTACTTCAACATCATCCCGAGAGTTGGATGGTGTTTTATCCATTTCGAATTTCTTGAGAGAGAGGGAGAGGGAGAGGGAGAGAGAGAACTGAAAAGGTGAGATACCGAAGGCTGCTATGGGCGGGCTTTATAGAGCCAATCGATCCAAGTTAATATTTACATTATCTAGTAATCGACATTAATCTGTGTTACAGAAGGGAGCCTTCGACCTAACCATGTTCTTAATATCTGCATGCATGCGTACATATAAATGATATCTGCATGCATGCATGGCCACATCTTATTTGCTTCTTTTTTTTTATTTTTTTTTCTTATATTAGAACAACCGCGATACGCCGTCAGCTTCAAAGCACAAGACATGCTCGGTTAAAATTATATCAAGGAAAATAAAATTAAAAGTTGAAGAATGAATTAATATATAGTATCTGAAACAAAAACAAGAGGATTCCGTTCACTCACTCTAACGAATCGGGTCTCCCTTGACCTTCTGAGTTCACTAAATTAAAAGAAGGGGGCAGATTTACCTCACGAGAGGACACTATTACGACCATATTTATACTAGCCCACTCGAGGGATGACTTGGTAAGAAAATAAATTATCTCGAGTTAATCTAAAAAAATTAAAAATATATTTAAAATTTTAATATTTTATATAAAAAATTAAAAAATAATTTATATAAATATAGGCTAGACATGTTATAAATAATGAAGTTTAAAATATTATTTCAAAAGGTTTTTTTATTCCACATTAAAAAGATATTATTTTAATATAATATTTTAAGTTAAAATATTTAAACCAAAAAGGTATTTTTATCCCACATTGAAAAAACATAACTTTTTTTTCTTATGAACATAGAGTATATATAGTAAAGGGTTTCAAATCCCACATTGAAAAAATAATTTTTTTCTTGTGAACATAAAGTATATATAGTAAAGGTTTAAATCCCACATTGAAAAAATAAAACATTCTTCTAATATTTATATAATGAACTTTAAAAAGTGTTAATAACCAACTAAAAAATATTAAAAAATATCAGTCTTTGTCTAGGAGAAAAAATACATTTGAAAAAAAAATCGGGTCTTAATCGGGTTTTGCTTGGTCGCCCAAATCATGGGTCAACTGAGTTTTTGCTCATCCTGATCTTTTATCTTACCATGACCGGTCCAGCCACCGGGTCGAATAGGTCCCAGGTTGACCTGCCAGGTCGGTCCGGGATTATGACTAGTGGCTTGAGGGCCACAAACTTTAACATAAATAAATATAAAATTAAAGACAAAGATCAGTAAAAAGAACATTACTATCTATAGTTCAAGTTTGCTAATGATTTTTCCAAGACCTAGATAGTGGTTAGTCAGTTCCAAAATCATTTTGCACCTAAGAGACACAACCAGAATTTTGCATAATACTGACGGATTATTCCGTCGGTATTTAAAAACTAATTCTATCGAGAAAATATTTTCCAATAGAATCATGGATGGTAAATGATCATCATAAAATCTATCGTCGGTGATTTCTATTATACTAGTTATTTTATGAGTTAAAAGTTTTGTTAAAGTATAAGTGGCACTATAATCACTTAGATTTTAGTTGTAAACTTTTGTGTGGTCTCATCTTATTAGATTATGGTTCTAATCCCATAAAGGAGACCTAGTAGTTTTTTACCTTGAGCTCGTAAAAAAGGTTGTTAAAGTTTCAGTCTTGAGCCTATGATAAAAAAAAAAAATTGGTTAGATTATGATTTTAATCCCACAAAAAATATCATGTAATTGAAGGTTAGAACATGGAACCTTTAAAAAACATTTGGTTGTAAAAAGTGAGAAAGTAGGTCGTGAATAATAGTAAAAGCCCAAACTTTTTTATTGAAGAGTAGAGTAGGTAGTTAATGTCAAACCACTATAAAAATATATGCATAATCTTTTTTCCCTAATTTTATTAGTTTTGCTTTTATTATCTCTTTGAGATTACCTTGTACTTATTTGTTAGCTTGAGAATATAAAGTGTTTTGTGGGTGTTGTTAAGTTTTTAAGTTAGTTTAAAAATAATAAAAAGTTAGGCTAGTTTTTGGAACACTTAATTCAAGCCTCCTCTCAGATATTGCGTGTCTTTATTTGGTTGTTATGATTTAATTATCAAAAGTTAAGATCATAGAACTTAAGTGACAATACTTGACAAAAGATTTTTTCTTTAAGGAGAATAATTATAGTGATTAGAATATTAGGATGAGAATATTTATTAAGACCCTGGAAATTGAGATATGAGATATTCTAGAGAAAAGGGTTATTAGAAAGTTGTAAATGAGATGAAATATCTTAAGTCAAAATGTGATTGGTATGAGTATTATAAGAGACAATTTAGGTTGAATATTAGTGCTATGCAAATTTATGAGATTCTTTGGATAACCATACTCTAAGTAAAGTTTTTACTTGCTCAAGTGCTAATGAGATTTAGGATACTTCTGAGAAATTATATCAAGAGAAAGACTTTGTTGAAAGTTGTCGCGACGTGCGAGACATCGAACAACGGGTTTGCCTCCTAAAAATGTGTTGAAAAAAGGGTTTGGTGATAATCATAAAATTATGATTATGTGTTCAAGAGTCGCAATATAATATTATGGTTAATAGGAAAACTATGGTCTATGAGAGTCTGGATAAGGAATTAGTTATGCAAAGAAAAAATACATCACCCCTAGAGTACCCTATCTAAGATAAGTTGCATTGTTATTTGATTGTTTTTTAGGTTATGTTTTTATTCATTAGTCTTATCTAAGGTTCAAGGTAGATCCCCCTTCGTGAGGAAGTCTCTACCTTATTAGGTTAGATCCTAACCATTCTAAAGGCTAAACTTATTTATTTCTTAGATATAGCTAAGTCCTAGCATTTTGAATAACAAAATAATTGTTATGGTTTTTTTTTGTATTTTGACAAAACTCTAATGGATAATCATAAACTAGATTTTTTTTTAATTTTCAAAAAAAAAATTTAAGAAACATTTTGGAGAAAACCAAGTATTTTAATATCGTATCTGTATCTTACAATGTAAATATACAACCCAATATTATGCAAAATTATTGGAAAAACATGCGAGAAAATCACAAATATTTTGAAATGACCATTGGAATTTTTTTTTCAATTTTTTTATATTTTAGATATTTTGATATTATTATATTATTATGAAATATATTGGGCTAGACCCGGCCAAGCCATCCGAGCTAGGTTGAAATGGGTCCAACCCAACTCAATCGGGTTGGGCCGTCTAACAACCCAACATATTCTTCACCCTTATTTTTTTTTAAGTTGGGGTTGAACTTGGCATAGCCATCCAGGCTGGACTGGAACAAGTTGAGCCCGGCTAGGTTGAGTCGTCTAATAGCTTAATAGCCTTTTTTGTTTTTTTTTTTTTTGCTGGATTTAGGGCTGAAACATATCTAGCCCAGCAACCATGTTAGATGTGTTGCAAAACATGATTCTTCACATTCTACTCATAGAGGGGGAGAGTTGAAGGAGAAAAATAAGGAGGATGCTTGCATGACAGGAGAAGAAATGTTACTAGAGGCGTTCTTGGTGGTGTGGTGAAGTCCGATGTATGGCTGGTAGCGGCACTAACAGTGGAGGTGTGACGAAGGAAGAATGGGAAGACTGGCCGAAAGAGTAGAAAAAAACAAGAGGAAGGTGCTAATTTTTTTTTCCCAACTTTAGCCTCTAATTTCTTCTCCCCCAATGCATGGAATTCACCCCTATTTATAAGGGGTGGAAGATGGACACTGTTTTTTTTTAGAACATGAAAGACATTAAATATATTTAAAGTACAGGTTGGGTGTATATATAAGTAGTACCAACAACCTTAATAGTTCCATACTCACCATTGCCAACATAAAGTTGGTCAATTCTTTTATATGGCTAATAGTGATCAAGATTTATGAGATCAGGTGTTACATTATATGTGGCACTAGTATCCAGACACCATGAATACAAATAGAATGATTGAGAAGAATAACCAGGAGAATAAATAGCCATATGTGCGAAAAGATTTGTGGAAGGCACATGCCATTGAAGACCATGAGGTGTTAATGTGAAACTTGTGATCTCATAGTCATACAACCTATAATTAAAATTGAAATTTAATCTTGAAAAGCTGAAAGAGGTCTAACAAAAGTGTGACACAATCAAAATTTATCTCAAGGCACCAGTACTATTGGAATTAAATTAAATGATGTCACGAAGCCAGTTAATCTTTCATAAGTCGATTTAGTTCTTTCAAGAACCAAAAAATACAAAAATCATTCTCTCACACAAGCTGAAAATTCAGAATGATATTCTTTAATAATTGCCTAATTTTTAGGCTTACTAAGAGTTTAAATACTCTTAAAAAATAACTCTAGTGGATCTACCATTGTGAACTAAATTGGCTCACTTATAAAATTGACCTGAAACTTATAATGATAGGCCCAAAGCACTGGATCTACCATTGTGAACTAAATTGGCTCACTTATAAAATTGACCTGAAACTTATAATGATAAGCCCAAGGCACTAATCCAAACAAGCTTTGGATCTTAGCTAAAAACCAAGTATTAATTAAGCCCAAACATGAAGAAAATAATAAAATAACAAATCTGACACATAAACTAAAATTATTGCACCTAATTAAACGAAATAACGTAAGATAAATACATCTTTTAGTTTAAATAATGTCATGAATGAGATTTTATCTTAAAAACACTGTAGTTTTTATTGCCACCTTTAGATATATCCAAAATAAGCTATGAAATTGATTAATGAAATTGTCTTACCTTTAATTTCCTTGTTTGTCTATGATAATTAATTATAACTTTAAAGAATACTCTAAAAACATGGAAACCTTTGTTGTCTTTCTTTAACTTTCCTTGTAGGATTAAGAAACTCCAAAAAATAAGTTAACCAATCTGTCATTAAATACCATCAACCCTTCTTTCCTTGCGTAGCTAGGTGAATAAGGAATCCTTGTAAGAAATGAATTTTGGAACACTAATGAATCCTTGCCACACTTGAAAATTATGTTACAACCCATTAAAGACCATTGTAAAACTAGTAAATTCTTAAAACAAGCAGCCATATCCTTGTAGGAACAGAATCCTTGCCAAATAGAAAGTCCACAAGTCAAAAGGAAGTAAATAACAAAATTCATACAACATGTTCTGACCTATATCGTAAGGCTTTCTCAAACTCTGATTGACTTGAAAGTTTACCACAACATAGAAAAATATCTCTTGAATCTTCTAGTAAAGTTTCAACTTAATCCAATGGTTTGATTTGGAGTTATGCTTGATAACATAAAACTAGATAGTAAGAAATTTAATGCTAAAATCTGAATTTGAGATTGCTTGAATCGTATCAGGTGTTGAGTGCACCTAAATGTTACACAACTAGAAATGTGTCCTACCACTATTATTAAAATTCTAAATCCATTGTTGTTGTTTGTAGTCAGACCAAATATTAATGTTAATCATCCTTTCTCTACCGTGGCTTTGTTGACTTCTTCCTTTTACATGATTATTGTTGATGAACCGATTAACATTATCAGTTGTGCATTGGCTGAGCTTAGCAGATGGTGTGGGTGAACCTTCAACTATAATAGAAACTTTAGGTAAGACCTGAGGGAGTGAGTCTCTATAGAGGAACTCATAATCGAGCAATAGAATATGAAACTTATTGAAACAAACTTAGTATAATTGAGTGGACAATGTAGCAATAATGTCTTTAAACTCTCCTTATACGTACAAGTTGAAATCAATAGGTGGATATGGACGTCCTTCTGCTATGAGTTTATCAATACAAGACTTGAGTTTCTGAATAACCAAGTGATGAGTCGTTACTCTTGTTCTTGATGGCAAAGCCAAAACACTTTCTAAGGCCATCTAAATGGAGTGAGAAGTGGTGCAATCAATCACTAAGGCCAATATTTTTAGGGACAAAGAGGCAATCAATATGCTTATTAACAGTTGATTTTATTGCATCCATATGTTATCGAGAGGATTGGGTTGTGGTAATTAGTTTTAGAAGATGTTGTATGAGAAGGAGGGCACAAGTTTGTTCGATCTATTAAACCAATCAACCATTGACCATATGAAAATAGCCTCAATAGCAATCATCAAAACAAATATATAATTCATGTTTGTTAGTTTTATGGATATATAATGATGAGCATTTAGTAATATAAAAATAATAGAGGGGTGACGATGATGATAAAAGGGGTGAACTCGGTTAGGCCTTGGCCAAATCGAGCACCAATACTTAGTTAGGTCGAGGCCCAACCAAGACTCGCCACTCAATTAGGTCATGACCTAATTGAGGTTCACCACTTGGTTAGGCTATAGCCCAACTGAGTTTCTTCTTCTTTCCTCCCTTTTTTCTTCTCTTTTTAATCACAAGTTATGAGTCTATATCAACTCTACCTAGAGATATTATAGAGGAATAGAGGTACCACCTTAAGGTGAAAGGTTTTTTCTACATATTTATCAAGATTTTTTCATGTTTTTTCTGGATATAAAATGCAGGTTTTAACAGAAGAAAAAAAGGATTATCTCTCAAGACAAGATATAGAAAAAATATCAGATTCTTACTTACTATTTTTTTTTTATTATCACTACTTAAACATTCTAAACTGATTTTGACATTGGAGAGGTTTTTACAAGTAACAACTGCCACCCTTATCTTATATGTATGAGGTAGATCCATTATCTTTTTAAAAATTACCTTTATATATTATTGACAAGGAATTCTACAATTGTAAAGTTGCTCTAATATACAAATACGGATATACAAGTTATAAGATTTTTAAACTATGGTGAAGATGTCCTAAAAACTTCAAGTAGCTTAGGAGCAAAACTTATGTGTTGGATAATATTTTAATCTCTTTATTCTAACAATATGATCTATTCTCCCTAACCAAGGTGGCTAGTAGCTGGTACCTAGTACTTGGTAGGCCAAAGTGACTGATGGTTGGTACTTGTAAAAAGTTCTATTTGGTAAATTTAAAGACTCTCAGATGCTTAAGTAAGTATTTTTTTTAGAGAGAGAATATAATGATATTTTAGAGAGAGATACTTTGAAAATATATATGTAGTAGAGAATGAAGATCGTGAACTTAGAGCTTGAAGGATTCGTGAAGTATTTATAGCTCATAAGTTTTGTTCTTTTATAGAGATGAGAGGCTCAAATATAATTTTTCCCTAATAGTATTAATGAGATATACATAACCCTTACACAAGTATTAATGAGAGAAAATATCTCTAACATAAGCATTAATGAGGGATAAATATCTTTTACATAAACATTAATGCAATGAAAACAAGGTAGGTTTTTGAGAGATTTTTTATACACCTAGGGATGTAGAGATAATAGGATCCAAAATGTAATTGAGCTATTTCCCTAGACTAAACCCATGAAGGTTGGACTCTTCCTCTAGGTTGAGTCCATAAAGTCTGAGCTTTTCCTCGAAGCTAAGCCCATGTTATTGAACTTTTTCCTAAGGTTGAACTTATGAAGATTAAACTCTTCCTCTAGGCTTAGCCATGACATTAGGCTTTTCTCTAATGCTAAGCCCATGAGCGATTTTACCTAAACATGTTGCATAAAATAGTGAGCTTTAAGCTTTCTGGGTTTTTTAGACCCATTAAATTTAGATTTATCATATGGGATATGAAATTCATGCGGAATGTGAATAGTTTTTGCTTGAAAGTGCTGCTTTGACATCTTGAAATTGATTTTCAATTTTATTATGCATAGATAACCAATTGAAACTTAAAGGTGACATGATTCTTAAGGTGCATATATTTTTTTTTCCAGACAGTGACAAATATCAAAGATCACCAAATATAAAGTCACATGAATCCTAAATTATTTATATTTATTTTATTAAATTTACAAATAAAAAAAATAAAATTACTTGATAATTAGAAAAAAGAGACGAAAATGACTCACGATTAAAAGTAGCATCCATGATATTATATTTAGAAGCACTATACATTAAACGTACTTTCTTGTTCCTCCATTCTTTATTATTCAATTGTACAAAATTGGATGCACTAGATTAGTTGAAAGATTATTTTTTATGATTTAGATTAATAAATAAAGAGGCACTTTAATCAAGTAATTTTTTAAAAAAATCATAAATAAATTAGGTATCATCAAGTAAGTTAACATTATATAGCTATATAACTCTTCCTTACACCTCAAAAAATATGTTTTTTGGATTGTATTTTCAATACCTACTCAATATAAAAGAGATTGATATAAGAAGAGATAAAAAAAAAACCATATTCATTTTCAAAAACAAATAAAAATATTTTTATTTTCTTAAAATTTATAAATTTTTAATTCTCTTTTTTTCATGTGCTTCTCATGTTTTAAATTTGAATTTGAATAAAAAGTTATTGAACAAAAAAACATATATATATATATAGATTAATATAATTTTCACTTATATATTAAGTTCGAACTTTAATAAAGGCATGTTATAAGGTGCGATGGGATAATCTATAAACTGATTTTATTTTTATTTTTAAAAATTTCAAATAAAAATAAGCAGACTAAGAGGGCGTTTAAAAGTGTGGTGGTATTTGCTTTTCAGAAAGTTTTTTTTCTCGGAAATGCATCAAAATAATATTATTTTTTAAAATTTTATTTTTGATATCAACACATAAAAAAATCTGAAAATATAAATTTTTTTTTTATTTTTAAGCAAAACAAAATTAAATTGTCATAAAATGTTGTTTAGAATACAATTTCAAACAGCACCTAAGTTAAAGAGGTTTGAAACATGAAAGAAGTGAGGTAATGTTTGGTATGCTAGACAATGATGGATTGGACATGACAATGTTTTTGTGAAGTTGTTTGGTGTAACTTTGGACAGTATAAAAATTAATTTTTGTTTTATCCAAGGTTGTTTTAGTGAAGAAATTTTTGTCTCACTAAAAGAAGTAGGACAAGCTTCTCCAATTCTCTGTACAAGAGTTAATTTAGTTGATTCGGATCAATGTAAAGATAAAAATAATTACTATCATAGATTTAAAACTCGATTAGGGGTCGATTTAAGACAAGATCTAAGTTACGGACCAGGTTGACTTATTGATTTAAGTCAAGGAAATGATAAAATTAATTATTATCATAGTTTTAAAACCCGACTTGGGGATAGGTTTGGATCATGAATTAAGTTGATCATTTGCTCGGGTAAATATAAAGATAAAAGTGATTATTATCATAGTTTTAAAAACTCGACTTGGTGGTTGACCTAGGGCTAGGTTCGAGTCATAGGTTGGGTTGATCATTGACTCGGGTCAATATAAAGATAAAATTGGTTATTATCATAGTCTTAAAACCCGAAAAACCCGACTTTGGAGTCGACCTGAGAGCAGGACTGAGTCATAGACGGGGTTGACCATTGATTTAAGTTAATGTAGAGATAATAATAATAATTATTTTATTTTTAAAATTCAATTAGGGATCGACCTAGAGTTAGGTATGAGTCACAATTTGGGTTGGCCATTGACTCAACCAATATAAAGATAAAAATGATTATTATCATAGTTTCAAAACATGACTTAGGAGTCGACCTAGGGTCAGGCCTGGGTCACAAACCAGGTTGACCATTAAACTAAGTCAACATAAAGATAAAAACGATTATTATTATAGTTTTACAACCCTACTCGGGGGTCGACCCAGAACTAGACTTGGGTTATGGGTCAAGTTGACTATTGATCTGAGTCAACGTAAGGATAAAAATGATTATTATTATAAATTTAAAAACCAACTAAAAGGTCGATGTAGGGCAAGGTTTAGGTCATGAGTTAGGATGGTCAACTTGGGTTAACCCAAAACAATATAAGAATAAAAATAGTTATTATCATAATTTTAAAACCCGATTCGATGATCAATTTGGGGTAAGACCTAAGTCACGATTTGGGAGAATCAACTCGGATTGATCCAAAATTTTTTAAAAAACTAAAGCATCTTTGTTTTGACCAAAAAAATATAAAGAAAAAGTCAATGGATTCTTGACCCATGTTTTATCTCGAGTTCATCGGGTCACAAATTTTTTAATCAAATCAGATCAGATGAACTATTCTTTTATTTTTTTAAACTCAAACTATCTTTGGATCTAAATGCTATCTAATATATAATAAATACAAAATAAAACAAATAATCCAATTCAATTCAAAATACACCAAATACAGAAAAAAATATATTTTTTTAAACTTAAACTATCTAAAACTTGGATATGGAACCATCTAATATCTAATAAATACAAAATAAAACAAATAATCCAATTCAATTCAAAATACACCAAATACAGAAAAAATATATTTATCAAGTCTAGTCCAGTACAGAAAAATCAATAATGCCAAACATCAATTACAAGTTATAATCGGTTTGCAAACGCAAGAGACCAAAAGCACAATTCATTCCAATAAGTTCTGCTTCGCTTTCCTGCCACATATAAATATCCTATCGTATAAATGCACTCCTTTCCTGATGCCTC
>Ga0325400_1007208_pt1 | contig 10627 bp, 7 predicted proteins | sample PopdelMetagenome_2_FD_205662 | JGI IMG/M metagenome (GOLD analysis project Ga0325400, IMG submission 205662) | Populus deltoides microbial communities from Bellville, Georgia, United States - Xylem-PdKOR-R1 | ecosystem: Host-associated > Plants > Phyllosphere > Stem > Wood/Secondary xylem...
CGCCCGAGACGACGTCTCCGATCCGCACCCCGACCACGTCACATCCACGCAGCTTGCTGTCGATAGCGAAGTCGAAAAGCGCTCGATCCCGCAGCCGCCGATGTTGTTCCAGCCAGAAGCGGATGGCCCAGACCTGCTGCTGCTTCAGCGCGCGCTTCGCGCCGACCAACCGGCCCTCGTTCCAGGGCCGGAGTTCGCGAAAGGCGGGGTCCATCGACGAGTGACCCATCACTCATCTCCATCATACACGGTCGACCGGCGTAGGATACGTACGCTCGGTAAATCCGCTGACGAGAAATTAGGCTCATTGGCTGGTAGGATGGATGAACGGATGACCGGAACTGCAACCGTCGATGCGGCGGCTAAGCGTCGCCTCGTGGGTCATCTGCTCACGGCTGTCACGTCTTCAACATTTCCGCAACCTTGTTGGTCAGCGCCTCCAACGAGAAAGGTTTGGTCAGCAATTCCATGCCGGGTTCGAGATGGCCATTTCCGAGAGCGGCGTTCTCTGCGAAGCCTGTAATAAATAATACCTTCAACGTCGGCAGGAAAGCACGTGCGGCATCGGCAACCTGCCTGCCGTTCATGCCATTAGGCAGACCGACGTCGGTGATGAGTAGTTCGATGCGGGTTCCGGCCTGCAGGACCTTGAGGCCTGCTGCGCCATCGGCGGCGCCGATAACGGTGTAACCCAGCTCGTCTAGCACCTCGCCGATCAGGTGCCGGATGGTCGCCTCGTCGTCGACGACGAGCACGGTCTGACCGTTCCCGGCCTCAGCGGATGCGGCATCCGTCTGCTTGAGGAAGCTTTCCGCATCACCATGGTGGCGCGGCAGGTAGATGCACACGGTCGTGCCCTGCCCGACTTCCGAGTAGATGCGGACCTGGCCGCCCGATTGTTTGGCAAAGCCGTAGATCATCGAGAGGCCGAGGCGGTGCCCTGTCCGATGGGCTTGGTCGTATAGAAAGGCTCAAACGCCCGCTTGATCGTCTCCGGCGACATGCCCGTGCCCGTGTCGGTGACGCAGATCGAGATGTATTGACCGGGCGTCAAATCGCGCTCTTGCCCTGTGCGATCGTCGATCCACTTGTTGGCCGTCTCGATCGTCAGCTTGCCGCCTTCCGGCATCGCATCGCGGCCGTTGATGCAAAGGTTCAGCAGCGCGTTCTCGAGCTGTCCGGCATCGATGTTCGCGGTCCACAGCCCGGCGGTTCCGACGATCTCGATCCCGGTGATGGCACCCACCGTTCGCCGGAGCATGTCTTCCAGCCCGGCGATGAGCCGGTTCACATCGGTCGGCTTCGGGTCGAGCGTCTGGCGGCGGGAAAAGGCCAGCAGCCGCTGCGTGAGCGACGCCGCGCGGCGGCCCGCGCCCTGCGCCGCATCGACGAAGCGGTCGAGCCCGTCGAGGCGTCCGCGAGCCACGCGCACCTGCAGGAGCTCGAGGTTGCCCATCATGCCCGTCAGGAGATTGTTGAAGTCGTGCGCGAGGCCGCCGGTCAGCTGTCCCACCGCCTCCATCTTCTGCGCTTGGCGTAGCTGTTCCTCGGCCTGCGCCAGCGCCCGGGCGCGCGCCTTGTCCTCCGTGGCGTCGCGGCCGACCGCGATGATCTTGCCGTCTCCCGGCCCCGCGGCCCAGACGATGTCCCGGTAGCTGCCGTCCTTGTGGCGGTAGCGGTTCTCGAAGCGGGCGAACGACTGACCGCTGCCGATTGCCGAGGCTCCGGCGATCGTGTGGCCGATGTCGTCGGGATGGACGAAGGAGAAGATCGGCTGCCCGATCAGCTCGCCCTCCGTCCAGCCGAGCATCCACGTCCACGCGGGGTTTACGGCTTCGATGGTGCCGTCCAAGTGGGCGACCAGCATGATATCCGTCGACAGCTGCCACAGGAGGTTGCGGTCGGCGGTGCGCTCGGCGACCTGCTGCTCGAGGGTCGCATTGAGCCGCTCGAGCTCCTGTTGCGCTCGCCAGCGTTCGGTCTCATCCCGCGCGATCTTGATGAAGCCACGCGCCTTGCCCTGCGCGTCCAATGGCAGCGGGTGCACCGAACCGTTGAGGAAGACGCGCCGACCGTCCTGCCTCACATGCCAACGCTCGTCGATGGCGCAGCCGTCGCGCGCCGCACCGGCGATCTCGCGTATGTCGGCACCGGTGGCGCGATCTTCTTCGGTGAAGATCATCGATCCCAAGCGACCGATCGCCTCGTCGGCCGACCAGCCGAGCACGGCCTGCGCGCCGGCGGACCAGGTGGTGATGATCCCACCCGCGTCGGTTGTGAAGATGACGTGGTCCTTCGCGCTCTCGATTACCAGCCGCAGTCGCTCCTCGCTCTGCCGGAGCGCAGCGTCCGCCAGCACGCGTTCGGTAGTTTCGTTGGTGAAGATGAAGAGGCCGGCGACGTCGCCCTGCGGATCGAGGACACGGGAGTAGGAGAAGGTGAACCAAGTGTCGGCGCGACCACGGTCGGTGTCGAGCTTACACGGTAGGTCGGTGAAGCGTTGGCTGCGGCCGGCGAACGCGTCCTCAATGATCGGCTGCGCCTGCGTCCAGGCGTCAGCCCACACATCGCGGAACGGCGAGCCCATCGCCCAGGAGAGCCGGGGTCCCAGCAGCGGAAAGTAGGCCTCGTTGAAGAAGAAGCTAAGCTCATCCGGTCCCCAAGCCAGGATCATAGATTCTGGCGAGTTGAGGACGGTGCTCAGGTTCGACTTGAGGATGTCGGGCCAATCCTCCGGACGACCCAGCGGGTGGCTCGACCAGTCGCGCTCCAGGATAAGCCGTGCTGCGGCGCCCCCACCCGCCAGAAAGCGGAGCCCAGGCGGCAATGTCGCGCCGTCGATATCATCGTCCGACTGCATGGTCGGCTGCTAACCCGGAACACCGCCAGAGCGAAACAGCGGACTGCCAGCGGCGGTCCCCGTGTCTCGACCGATCGCTTGGACGTTTAGAAGGCGCTCAAGCGTCCGCCGACCATGAACAGATGACGGCTTTCGAGGCTTGGCTGTGCAGCTCTAAATGGCCGAGATCGGGTCCAGGGGCCTTTTCGGCGGCTTAGCTCCCGAACAGCATCCTAATTCTACCGAACGTTCGGGCGCGCACGGGATGGTGGCAGGGCACGGCTTGCGCAGCTCGTCCAGGGTGCCGCAGAGGCATCAGCAGCTAGTTGGGTAAACGCTATGCTCTCCGCGAGCTCGCCTCATGTTTCGAGTGCCTTAAGTCTCCCTCGAGAGGGGGCCGAAAGAGCGCCGATCATACGAAAGTCGAACAACCTGGGGAGACACAAATTGCCTCTTGCGCTCACACCGGCGCTCACGCGCGCCATGAAGCAGCGGTATAACGAGCAGCGGCATCGCGCCCACCAGAGGGATGTCGAGTGGGACATCTCCTTCGTGGAGTGGCGCGATCTCTGGCTCCAAGACGACCAATGGCTTCGCCGCGGCACCGGGCCGGACGAGCTTGTGATGAGCAGGCCAGGCGACGTTGGCCCGTATGCTTTGTCGAACGTCCGTATCATCACGCAGCGGGCGAACGCCAAAGAGTATGCAGAGCGAGCGAGAGAAGCTGCCTTAGCTTGACGTGGGGCGGTCACAGCCCCGCCTCGATCCGGAACGCGACCTGAACCGTGGGGCTGAGCGCGTGCACTCCTCCGAGCTCAGCCGTCCTGACAGCCACATCTGCGTCATTTGCCGGTTATCTGCAGATGAACGAACGTCGATAGTTGGGCGGCGGGCGCGGCGCCGTGAATGGCCGCATCTGGGTCATGGTGTATGCGTCCGGCACGATCCATCCAGGCTGACTCTTCTCGCTTCAGATGCGTCGCGACTATATGACGCCGGCTGGCTCAAGCCGGCACGGCGTGCCGTCTCCTGTCTCAATCTGCACCGTCGCATGATCGATGCCGAACTGCTCGTGCAGCGCGCCGGCAAGATCGGCGACATAGCCATCGCCCTTGACGCCCTGCGGCACAACGAGATGCACCGTAAGCGCGGTCTCCGTCGTACTGAGCGGCCAGACATGAAGATCATGGATAGCCGCCACGCCGGGGCGTGCGAGCAGGAAGGTGGTGATTCCTGCGGTGTCGATGCCGGGAGGCGCTGCCTGGAGTGACATGTTCACGGAGTCGCGCAATAGGCCCCACGTCCCGATCGCGATCACCGCGACGATGACGAGGCTGGTGACTGGATCGATCCAGCTCCAGCCCGTCCGGGTAATCACGAAGCCGGCGATTACTACGCCTGCGGAGACGGCGGCATCCGCCGCCATGTGGAGGAACGCGCCACGGATGTTGAGGTCGCCCTTCCTGCCGCTGGCGAACAGCCAGGCGGTGACGCCGTTGACGACGATACCGATCGCCGCGACGATCATCACGGTATTGCCGGCAACCGGTGCAGGATCGCTGAAGCGCCCAATCGCCTCGACAGCGATGATGGCAATGGCGACAAGCAGCAGCAGCGCGTTGAGGAACGCGGCGAGAATCGACGAGCTTCGCAAGCCATAGGTATAGCGTGCCGTAGGCGCACGCCGGGCGAGGGTCGCGGCGCCCCAGGCGATTACCAGGCCGAGCACGTCGGACAGGTTGTGGCCAGCGTCCGCGAGCAGCGCCATGGATCCAGCGATGAAGCCGTAAGCCGCCTCGACGGCGACAACCCCGAGATTGAGCGCTGTGCCGATCGCGAACGCCCTCCCGAAGCTGGTAGGCGCATGACTGTGGCCGTGCGCCGCGTGTTCGTGGCTTCCGCTCATGAGGCTTCTCCCCTCAAAAGGTGGTTCAAGGCATCGTCGTCGGTAGGAGCGCTCCATCCGCCGAAGCGCGCGTAAAGCGTCGGCAGGACGAACAGGGTCAGCAGCGTCGCCGAGATGAGGCCGCCGATGACGACGGTCGCCAGCGGTTTCTGCACCTCCGCGCCCGCGCCGTGGCCGAGCGCCATGGGCACGAAGCCGAGGCTCGCGACCATCGCCGTCATCGCCACCGGTCGGAGGCGCGCGAGCGCGCCGGCGTGGGCGGCCCGCACCCTGTCCATGCCGCGAGCCATGAGCTCGTGAATCGACGACACCATCACGAGGCCGTTGAGGACCGCGATGCCGGACAGCGCGATGAACCCGACAGCCGCGGAGACCGAAAAGGGCATGCCCCGCAGGGTCAGCGCGAGCACGCCGCCGACGAGTGCCAGCGGAACGCCGGTGAAGACGATCAACGCGTCCCTGACCGCTTCGAGCGCTCCGTAGAGCAGCAGCATGATGACTGCGAAGCAGACGGGCACGACGAGCAGCAGTCGGTCACGCGCCGAGGCCAGGTTCTCGAATTGCCCGCCCCATTCGACATAGGTGCCCGGCGGCATTTTCACCTGTGCGTCGATGGCGGCACGCGCGTCGGCCACCACGCCGGCGACGTCGCGATCGCGCACGTTCGCCTGCACGACAACGCGGCGCTTGCCGTTCTCGCGGCTGATCTGGTTCGGCCCCTCGACGACCGCGATGTCGGCCACCGTCGACAGCTGCACGAAGCCGCCCGCCGAAGTCGGCACCGGCACCTGCGCCACTTCGGTCAGGTCCGATCGCAATGCTTCGGACAGGCGGATCACCACCGGAAAGCGGCGATCGCCCTCAAAGATCACGCCCGCTTCGCGACCCCCGATCGCGGCCGCGACGGTGTCCTGCACGTCACCAGCCGTGACGCCGATCCGCGACATCGCCATTCGGTTGGGACGGATGTCGAGCATCGGCAGCCCTTCGGTCTGCTCGACCCGCACGTCGACGGCGCCGCGAGTCCTGCGCAGGATGCCGGCGATGCGATCGGCCGCGTCGTTCATGCCACCGAAGTCGTCGCCGAACACCTTCACGGCGATGTCACCCCGGACGCCTGCGATCAGCTCGTTGAAGCGCATCTGGATCGGCTGGGTGATCTCGTAGGCGTTGCCGGGCAGCCTCGACAGCCTATTCTCCATCCGCTCCACCAGCTCCTCCTTGGGCAGACCCGGGTCAGGCCACTCGCTCCGCGGCTTCAGGATCACGAAGGTGTCGGTTGCGTTCGGCGGCATCGGATCCGACGCGATCTCGGACGTGCCGGTGCGCGAGAACGCGAAGCGGACCTCGGGCTGACGAGCGAGCATCTTCTCGACCTGGAACTGCATCGCCTGGCTCTGGTCGACGGACGTGCCGGGGATGCGGACCGCCTGGACGAGGATGTTGCCCTCGTCGAGCTGGGGCAGGAACTCCTGCCCCAGGGTCGTGAACGCGGCGCCGGTCAGTGCGAGCGCGCCGACCGCGACGCCGAGCGTGACGCTCGGCCGCCCAATCGCCTTGCCGAGGCCCGGTTCGTAGCGGCGACGCAGCCAGCAGATGATCCGGCTCTCCTTCTCGTCGACGGGGCGGCTCAGCCAGATGGCGATCGCGGCGGGCACGAAGGTCATCGACAGGATGAAGGCGAAGACGAGCGCGATGATGACGGTGAGCGCCATCGGCTCGAACATCTTGCCTTCGACACCGGTCAAGGTGAGCAGTGGCGCGTAGACGAGGATGATGATCGCCTGGCCATAGACGGACGGACGGATCATCTCGCGGGCCGATGCCGCCACCAGATCGAGGCGTTGCCTGATCGGCAGGGCATCGCTGCGGCCGTGCTGCGCGTCGCCGAGCCGGCGCAGCGCGTTTTCGACGATGATGACGGCGCCGTCGACGATCAGGCCGAAGTCCAGCGCGCCGAGGCTCATCAGGTTGGCGGAGACCCCGGCGCGCAGCATGCCGACGCTGGTCAGCAGCATGGTGATCGGAATGACGAGCGCCGCGATCAGCGCTGCGCGGAAGTTGCCGAGCAGCGCGAACAGCACGACGATGACGAGCAGCGCGCCTTCGGCGAGGTTGCGGGCGACGGTGGCGATGGTCGAGTTGACCAGCTCGGTGCGGTTGAGCACCGGCTTGACCACAACGTCGACGGGCAGCGCTCGGCCGATCTCCATCAGCCGTTCGCCGACCCCGGTGGACACGGTGCGGCTGTTCTCGCCGATCCGCATCACGGCGGTGCCGACGACGACCTCATGGCCGTTCTCCGATGCCGAGCCCATGCGCAGCGCCTGTCCGGTGCGGACCGTGGCGATCTGGCTGAGCAGGATCGGCACGCTCTCGCGCGTGGCGATCACGGTCCGCGCCAGCTCGTCGGCGTTGCGCACACGTCCGTCCGCACGCACGGCGAGACCTTCGCCGTTGCGGTTGACGACGCCAGCGCCCGCGCTGGTGTTGTTGCGCTCCAGCGCGGTCGCGAGGTCCTGCAGCGTGATCTTCATCGCCGCCATCCGCTGGATGTCGGGCACGACGAGATACTGCTTGGTGTAGCCGCCGAGGCTGTCGACGCCGGCGAGGCCGGCGCTGCTCTTCAGCTGGGGCGTGACGATCCAGTCCTGAACGGTGCGCAGGTAGGTCGCCTTGCCGGCGGCATCGACCAAGTGATCACCCTCCGGCGTGATGTAGCTGCCGTCCTTCTGAAGGCCGGGCTCGCCGTTACGGTGGTTGACCTGATCGAGCTCGCGATACTCGACCGTCCACATGAAGATGTCGCCGAGCCCGGTGGCGATCGGTCCCATCTCCGGGTTCACGCCGTCGGGCAGGCTCTCCTCCGCGGTGCGCAGCCGCTCGGCGACTTGCTGACGCGCAAAGTAGATGTTCGTCCTCTCGTCGAAGACTGCGGTGACCTGGGCGAAGCCGTTGCGGCTGAGCGAGCGCGTGTATTCGAGGCCGGGGATGCCGGCGAGCGCGGTCTCGACCGTGAAGGCGACCTGCTTCTCGATCTGGTCGGGCGAGAGCGCGGGTGCGACCACGTTGATCTGCACCTGGTTGTTGGTGATGTCGGGGACGGCGTCGATCGGCAGCCGCTGGATCGCGAACGTCCCGGCGAAGGCTGCGGCGACGGTCAGCAGCAGGACGAGCCAGCGCCTCTCGACGGCGACAGTGACGATACGGGCGAGCATGGCCTAGTCCTTGTCCTTCGCTTGCGCCTTGCCGAGTTCGGCCTTCAGCGTGAATGAGTTGGTGGAGGCGATGCGTTCCTCGCCGGTCAGGCCGGCGGTGACGGTGACGGAGCCGCCGTTGGTGCGGCCGAGCGTCACGGGTGTCGCCTTGAAGCCCGACGGCGTACTGATGAAGACATGCGGCTTGTCGCCGATCATCTGCACCGCGGCGGATGGCACAGCGACGCTGCGATCGCCGGTGGCGGGCAGCAGCACCGAGACGCCGACGTTCTCGCCGACGCGCCAGCTGCCGCCGGCGTTGTCGATGGTGGCGATCACCGGCACCAGTCGGGTGGTCTCGTCGAGGATGGGCGAGACGAAGGTCACGCGGCCCTCCTGTCGGCGACCCGTCGACGTCACCGCGACGCGGGCGCCAGGTGCGACGCGGCCGGCGTCGGCCGGCACGAGCGACAAGGTCACCGACACTTTGGCGAGGTTCGCGACCCGGAAGATCTCTGAATCCGCGGCGATCTGCTGGCCGAGCGTAGCCGAGCGCGCGATCACCTGACCGGAGATCGGCGAGCGCACCGTGATGCGATTGAGCGCCCCGCCGCCGCCCCCGGTGGCCGAAAGCTGCTGACGGGCGAGACGCAGCGCGATGTTCGCCTCGGTCGCTGCGGTGCGGGCGGCGACAAGGTCTTGCTCGGGCGACACGCGCTCCGAGAACAGCCGCTGCTCGCGGCGCAGGTTGGACTGAGCTAGCGCGGAGCGAGCCCGCGCGGCTTCCACCTCTGCGTTGAGGCTCGCGGCCTCGCGACTCTCGATGACGGCGAGCGTGTCGCCGCGGCGAACCGGCTGGCCGAGATTGCGGGTGAGTGAGACGAGGCGGCCGCCGATCGCCGCCGAGACCACCTGCACGCCCTGCGGGTCGCCCTCGATGGTCGCGGGAAGTTCGATCGCGCCGGCGACGCCGCCGACGGTCGGCCGCGTGACTTCGATGCCGGCGTCGGCGATCTGCTGCGCCGAAAGCGCGGCGGTCATTGGATCGCCGGTGGCGGCGTCCTCGTTTTCCTTGACCTCGCCGGGATTGTCGGCCGGTGCCGCAGAGCGGCTACACCCGGCGATGGCGAGAGCAAGAACGGCCGGCATGGCGGCCTTAATGATGCGGTTCATCGTTGATCGTCCTTGGAGAGCGGCGCGGCGGCGGTCAGCCGTTCCAGGCGAGCCTGCGCATCGTGAAGGGCGGCCAGCGCTTCGATCGCGGCCGTGCGGGTGTCGAGAAGCGTGCGTTCGGCATCCAGCAGGTCGAGCTGGCCGAACTTGCCCTCGCGGTAGCCGATGCGGGCGATCCGGGCGGCTTCGGTCGCGGCAGCGAGCGCCGGCCCGGTGGCGTTGCGTGCCGAGGTCGCGGCGTTCTCGGCCTCGGCCTGTGCGGTGGTCACGTCCTGCTCGGCGTCGAGCAGCGCGACACGCCGCTGCGCGTCCGACTGCTCGCGCTGCGCCTCGGCGACGGCGATGCTGTCCCGCCCGTTGTTAAAGACGTTGAGCGGGATGGAGATGCCGAACACCGCCGCGACGTCGTTCGTCTGCTCCAGCCGCCTTGCGCGGGCGCTGACCGTGAGGTCGGGCACCCGCTGGCTGCGCGCCAGGCGGACCTGCGCGGTGGCTGTGTCGAGGTCGGCTCGCGCTGCGGCCACGGTCAGCGTTCCCGACGTCCTCGGGGGCAGGAACGCGCCGACCGAAGGCACCGTGTCGAACCAGCTGCGGTCGAGCTGGCCCACCGGCATGCCGAGCAGCCGGGCGAGATTGCCTGAAGCGGCCTCCGCCGAGCGCCGTGCGCGTTCGAGCGCCCCTTCGGCAGCGATGCGGGCGACGGCCGCGCGCTGCTCCTCCAGCGGCGATGCGCGACCGGCCTGCACCCGCACGCGGGCGCCCCGCAGCACCTCGGCGGCGATGACCACCTGACCTTCCGCGATCGCGACCCGGCGCTGGGCGGCGACGGCGGCGTTGTAGGTCTGGGTCACCCGCAGCCGCAGGTCGGCGCGTGCGATCTCAGCCTGCAGGCCGGCGCGTCCGATCTGGGCGTCGGCGACCGCGATGCGGGCGCCGCGCTTGCCCCCGAGTTCCAGCGGCAGCGCGAGGCCGAGCGTCGTCTCCGACGACCGCAGCCCCTGATAGATGCCGGTGCCGGCGACGTTCTCCGCCTCGCCGACGATCGACGGGTTGGGGCGAAGGCCGGCGACGCGGCGCTGCGCCTCGGCGGCACGGATGCCGGCCGTTGCCACATCCTGGAGCGGCGATGACGCGCCCGCCTGGTCGAGCGCCTCGGCAAGCGTGAGGACCGGTGCCGAAGCGACGGTCCGGTCGGTCTGGGCCTGCAGCGACGATGCGCAGGCGCCTGCGGCAACGACGGCCGCGATGATGCGATGCATGGAATGCTCCTGACGATGAAGCGGGCGCGCATCCGCGCGCACCCGATCGACGCGTCAGGCTTGCGGGGGGCGAAGGTCCGCTTCGGTGTCGTGCCCGCTCAGCACGCGGCTGGGCACGGGCAGAAGCACCGCCGCAGCAACGGAGGCCGGGATCGTGGCCGCCCGGTCGGTTGGCGTGTTCACGTGGTGCTCGTGGCAGCTCGCGTGATGGTGCGGATAGCCCTTGTCGGCGTCGGCCGGGACCTCGTCGCCA
>Ga0325400_1007210_pt1 | contig 10626 bp, 10 predicted proteins | sample PopdelMetagenome_2_FD_205662 | JGI IMG/M metagenome (GOLD analysis project Ga0325400, IMG submission 205662) | Populus deltoides microbial communities from Bellville, Georgia, United States - Xylem-PdKOR-R1 | ecosystem: Host-associated > Plants > Phyllosphere > Stem > Wood/Secondary xylem...
TTTTATTGGTTGCGTTTTACAATTTACACTTTCTAATTTATTGAATGATATTGTTTTCTTGCCCAAATTCATTTTGATGGGATAGAGATTGATGAAGTGGATAATTGGGAATCTACGAAGAAGAAAAACAAGTGCAAGTGGATGATGAGATTAAGGGACTTGTCGGAAAATCAATTGTTCGAACAAATGACTTCCCAAGTCTATGCAGAAAAAAAAAAAGCAAAGTAGCTTAAACAACAAGTTGGAGGAACACCCCGTTCCACAAGCTTGAAGAAAAACAACAACAAATAATAGACTCATGAAAATAATTGTAGGGCCCATGAAAAGATGATTGACAACAAGTTGCTTGAAATGTCAAAGATAAATTATGATTGTTTGCTTACAGAAATTATACTTCTTTATAATTCACAGAGAATTAATGGGTTTTTAGTTTTATTTTTATTTTTCTCAAATAATATGGAGTTGAAGGGTTTGGTTGAGAAAAAAGATATATAAATAGGACCAAATGTGGGTTTCCCAATAGCCCATAACGAACAGCAATATGGTCACTGTTAGTGCCGATTAATTAGGGTAGTTGACAGATGCGTGGACACGTGTTAGAAGTTGTTAAGAGACGGTTAGAGTTAGTTAATAATAGAATAGATCGTGTTAAGGATGCATGAGGGGAAGTATATAATGGTAGGAGGATTACGTAAGAGTCTCTTACGCAAGAAATAACAGAATCATTCTTCTCTCATTTCTCTGTTTTCCTTCTTCTAAGACCACGTGATGGATCCACTAGTAGTGTAGTGTTGTTTGATAAAAAAACTTGGGTTTGATAGCCATCTCAGACTCAATAATATTAGATTTGATTGTCAAGTCAGACCTAATAGTATTGGTTTTGACAACCAAGAACCTATTAAATTTGGCTGGACAGCCGAACTCAAGTTTTCATCCAAAAGCTGTTAGGTCTGGTTGAGCAACCAAACCTAACACTATTGGATCCTACTAGAAAGCCAAGCCCAAGTTTTGTTTCAAAAGCTGTTGAGTCTGGTTAGGTAACCAGACCCACCACTGTTGGGTCCTGCTAGACAGCTAGACCCAACGCTGTTAGGTTGAGTCCTGCTCGACAGCATGACCCAAAGCTATTAGGGGGATTGAATTGTCTTTTTTTTATATATATCTTCATTGTTTTGTAATTTGTTTTAGTTTTTCCTTTTTTTTCTTTATATTTTTTTTGGAAAAATTATTATTTTTTATTCTTTACATTTGGAATATTTATCACTCTATACTTGACTTATTTATACTATTTATTTTGTTCTTATCTTTATTCTTTTGTAACTTTTCCTCTTTTTTCTTTACAGTTTTTTTTTGAAAAAATATTATACAAATAATAAAAATAAATGATGTTTCACTGTAGTAATTGCAATGTTGTCTCATTTTTATACTATGTTAAAAAAATAAGATTTGAAACTCTTTCCAAATCTCATTTCACCTTGCGCGAGAATTTAAAATCAATATTATTTGAGAATATATGGAACATCTTCTCTAATTAACCTAGGGTAATAAATTCTCTCTTGATTACTCAAATACCTTCATATAATTCATGTTATACCCAATATCTACCTATTTGTTACCCTTGATTAGGACAACATGTAGCATGATCAAAATATAGCACTCTATATATAAGATAATTTAATGATCTGAAGTCTAGGAATAACTTACACAACCATCATGTGAACCTTTTCATAGACACGAGTGATATCGCCATATAAAATTTTCATGCAGGTCAGTTCAGTGTATATGTCATCTAACAAGTACCAATATATTAATTCTAAATATCCCTCATACCTAAGTTTTTTAGGACAACTACTTCCTTTCATAAAGAAAATAACATAATATGTATTAGTCTCACCAACTCTAATTAATGTCCGGTCTTAATAGAACGTTGACTAGGAACATTTAGGAACAATGATTTGATGTAATATGAATCTCATAATTGTAACAATTTTGTAATTTTTTTTGCAAAGCATTTTTATCCTAAGAACTTTATCTTTACTCTAGATTTATTAATCAAATATTTGATGAATATTAAAAATAAATAAGCTTTTATTAATATAAAATATATTTACATAAAAAATTAATATCACATATAACTAAGTAATTAACTACATGGAATATATACAAACATTAATAAGCATGTACGCTAAAAGAATGACGAGTGATGGAGAAGCAGTCATCCTTTTGAACATAACATCCACAGATCGAATTATTGCATTAGGGAATTACATTAGGAAATTAGGAATTATTGCATTAGGAAATTACATGGAGAGTTCCCACCAAACAAAGGGGAAGCCAGCTATATGGCTCTCAGTTGAAAAGTCATGCTAATTAAGAAAAAATTAACATGGTGAGACTTGCGGCCTCAAACATAGAGAAGAAATTAGTGCTTAATTCTTGCTAATTAAGCTAATTTATTTATTTATTTATTTTTAGATGTCCTATTGTTCTAGTTTTTTTTTAACCTTTTTCTATTTTAATAATGTAATTAAGAATTATGCATGCATGCATGCTTTATAACAATGTTAACTTGAGAAATATTTGACTGAAAAGATTTTTGGATCCATATATACGTCTGGCAGAATTGCATCCTTGCTATTTGAATTTTATTGTTTTTCTAAACATTGACGGTCATGATATATTTAGATCAATTTTCCTGTATCCACACTAATTTTTTGTTTTCAATTGACGCGTAAATAATTAAAGATGCTAGGACCACTGTCTACTTCATTACCAAGTCAATAGAAAACGGTAGCTTGGGAGTCTTCATTCTGAATTCTCCAAGTCAACAGAAGACCAGATGGCCAATATACTTGAATTCGTTCTGGCTGAAGAGCCGTACTCAATTTTTTTGGGTCTTGCTGTAGAGTTAGATATGATATCTATAAAAAAAAAATATCAAAACATATTAATTTAAAATAAATAAAATTTAAATTTTTTAAAATGTAAAAACATACTTTAATAAGAAAATTCAACCCAACCTCGAATGAAAAATATTTATCATCACTCAACTTTAATACAATATAAAAAAATCACATCAATTTATTTCTTTTTTATCGTATGAAAAAAATTCAATACGAGAAAAGAAAAAAAATCTAAAGAGAAAAAAATTAAAATTAAAAATATCTTAAAAGAAAAAAAACTAAAAGGAAAGAAATTAATTGCCAGTGTATTGGGCGTTGCTATGCTATGTGTTATATATTTTGTACTTTTAACTAAACTTAAGTATTTTTATATGAAAAAATTATTATTGACCCACTGCAAAACTGATTCTTAATGTTATATCTTAATGTTATTAGGGCCTAATCAAAAAACAAATAAGAAGAGATTATAATCCTTGAATTGAAGACGATCATAGGTAGTAAATGATTTTCCCTTTCCTATATTATTATCTTGGATTTAAATAAATCTAAAAATAAATGTTGCAATGATGTATTATTGCCATAGTAAATATGATTAGAAAAAAAACAAAAAAAAAAAAACTACTACGAAGACATATCTTATTGGTTGGGTTTTACAATTTACACTTTCTAATTTATTGAATGATAATTGGGTTTTCTTGCCCCAAATTCATTTTGACGGGATAGAGATTGATGAAGTGGATAATTGGGAATCTACGAAGAAGAAAAACAAGTGCAAGTGGATGATGAGATTAAGAGACTTGTCGGAAAATCAATTGTTCGAACAAATGACTTCCCAAGTCTATGCAGAAAAAAAAGAAGCAAAGTAGCTTAAACAACAAGTTGGAGGAACACCCCGTTCCACAAGCTTGAAGAAAAACAACAACAAATAATAGACTAATGAAAATAATTGTAGGGCCCATGAAAAGATGATTGATAACAACTTAAACAAGTTCTACAATTCATAAAACAAGTTCTACAACTTAAACAACTTAAATAATTGTATTATTACAATCCATAAAAAATTTTTATAAAAAAAGGGTTTTATTACTTATGCTTTCAATACTAGTACTAAACGATACATCATCAAATTTCATTTTATAGCTCTTTGATATTGTGATAGCGGTTATTTTTCAAATTACTTTTTATTTGGAAATATATTGAAATAATTTTTTTTATTTTTTAAAATTTATTTTTTATATCAACATATTAAAATGATCCGAAAATATTAAAAAATAGTTTGTAGAAAAAAATTTAAAAATATTTTTGAAATATAAAAATAAATATATTTTTAGTAAAAAAAACAAAGGGAAAATGAGTAATCCATTGCTGGGTACATTTTAGCGACCACTAAATTAAAATGCAAGTGTGGAAACTAGGAGAAAAAATATATTCGTCAAGCCCTTCCAATAAATATATATAAAGGAAGATGTCTAAATCAACCAGAAAGCAACAAGCAGGAATTGGGTATGGTATTTGGCACCAGAGGGTCACATTTAAGTCAGACGAAGGGCCCAGACTCTCTGTGTTTTTTCTTCGTTAATAAATTCCAGGCTGCATGCATCTTCTCAATTGACTCGGATCATGCCGTAGATTTTTCTATTTATTTTTTAAAATCAATATATTACACCATTCAAAAACCAAAAAATAATAATTTCAAATTAAAATTTTTTAAAACATGACTTGACCAAAAAAAAAAATAACTTCAATTGACGAAGACTTTGATTTAATGGTAAGATAATATCATTGAATGAGAGTGTTTCAAGGATGGATTTAGCAATTCAGTTTAACCTGTTTTTCAAATTATTTTTTATATTAAAAAAATATTAAATTAATATTTTTAAAATATTTTTCAATAATCTTAATTAAAAAATACGTTTGAAAAATACTATCTCAGTCGTGTGAAGGTTAAGAAAAATCTACTACTTGATCTAATTGTTTTTTTGGACGCTGTTGCTAAAGTTTAAATCCAAAAATATAGTAAACATTCTTAACCATCATACTATAATCTTTTAAAGTTAGCATTTTCCCCCCCTCGAGATCGAACTAGATATAATAGCACGAGAAGTATAATTGTCAAATCTAGTTTGGATATTGGCTTGAAAAAAAACCTGGATCATTAGATTATCGCGTGTGAATTCAACCGAGCCATTTATGCTAAAGTTCTTTTCAATTCAACTTGAAAACTAGCCCAGATCAAGCTATGAGTCAAGCTATTTCCATGTAAAACTATCATGGAAGTATACCGATTAGCAAAGGACTCGCTACATAACATAGGCCTGATTTACTGAGAACTGGGTAGAAAAGCCCATGAAAAACAATGTTTTCGTGTTAATATGAAGATACCATGCCAGCAGCCTTGTAGTGATTCTAGTCAAATATGAGTACATAATTGAGAGCTGGACAAAGAAGACCAGACACGAGGGGGAATGGGCCTCTATGCTTACTTATTGAGCAAACCTCACATAAAGTGGCTCAGCAGTTGCCTTGAGTTTCAACAAAAGTCCACAAAGTTTTCAAGTACTATGACAAATAATACTTGAAAATTAGTGCGGTCAAACAAGCAAGCAGTCAACAATTGATTGACAAGCAAAGCAACATAAATGAGAGCAGCAATGCTTCAAATTCCTACTTACAATCTCTTTTCTTTGCTCACAAGACGATACCATATTTTCAAAGTATGCTCCTTTTACTTCAGTGGCACTCAAAATTTTGTTGATTTCCATCAGGCGGTAAATGGTTGGCAAGCCAAAGGTCAATAAAGCCAATAGGACCAATGATCGATCCCATCATTTTACTTGGACATGCAGCTGGAGAAAGACAGAGTACTGTCTCAGCCTCTTCAAACCTAATCCGGACGGTTGCAATGAGTGGCTAGATTCAAAGGAAACTGACTCAGTGGTTTATGTGTCATTTGGAAGCATGGTTGCACTGGCAGAGGAGCAAATGGCAGTAATTGCTTGGGGCCTAAGGAGGATTGACTGTTGCTTCTTGTGGGCAGTCAGAGAATCGGAAAGGAAAAAACTCCCAAGCAACTTTGTGGAGGAGTCATCAAAGAAATCTCTGCTTGTGACCTGGAGCCCGCAGCTACAGGTTCTGGCTCCCAAGTCTGTTGGTTGCCTCATGACTCATTGTGGGTGGAACTCAACACTCGAGGCGTTGAGCTTAGGAGTGCCAATGGTGGCAATGCCACACTGGATTGATCAACCAACAAATGCAAAGTGCATTGCCGATGTTTGACATGTAGGCGTTAGAGTGAAGGCAGATGAAAAGGGTATTGTCACTAAAGAAGAGGTAGAAGGGTGTATAAGGGAAGTAATGGAAGGTGAAAGAGGGAATGAGATGAGAAGGAACTCTGAGAAATGGATGAAACTAGCCAAAACAGCAGTAGATGAAGGCGGAAGCTCTGCTAAGAGTATTACGGAATTTGCAGCAGAACTTGCAAGGAAGTTCCATGAAACCAAAGATTCAAAAGTGTGAAAGCCTACATATGCATGGCCTTAAAAACTTGAAAATGCTTCTTATTTAGCTGATGTAGTTGGCCTTAAAAACATTCAATGACCTTGAATTGATGGGTTTCTATAGACTCTGCTCATTACACATAATTTGATGGGGTTTTAATTGTATACACCACGATGCCACTATAATCATCTTCTTTGTTATCTTCTTGTCTTGCTTTGTGGTGTCTCCTAGTACTTCTAAGTCATTTCCTTCACAAACCTGCTCATAAACCCACGAAGGAAAGTATATTTAGCTTGCATCGTCTACCAATTCACACAAGTTCTTTCTTTCTTCCTGTCATATTCATTAACAACATTCCAAAACTGTAAATATCTGTTTTGTAAGATACGCCTCGAATATTTTTGTAGAACAACAATTCAATATCTTATCGTTCCATTAGCCGCAATGAGAGACACAATGCTATTATTTGGATAAAATTTTGCTAATCCCAAATCTAAAATTTTTAGAACAAACTTTTTATCAAAAAGAATATTATGAGATTTGATATCAAAATACAAGATTTGTTTATCACAACCTTGATATAGATAATTAATTCCACGAGCAATTCTAAGAGAAATGTCAAATATTTTCTCTTTGTTTAATGTGACGCTACCTTGTTCAAGAAAGATGTACTTATTAAGAGAATTATTAAGCATGAACTCATATATAAAACCATGTTTTGATCCCTCAGCAGTAAAGGCTATAATCTGCACCACATTGAGATTGTACATGCTTCCGATGGTGTCAACTTTATTGGTAAAGTCTTGTCAATTAACTTTTGAATTGTTCAAGATTTTTACTACTGCAAGACAACCAGTATGAAGCTTTCCTTTATAAACTGAGTCAAAGCTCTGCTCACCCAACTGCTCCTTGAAGTCATTTGTTATTTAATCTCTGAGTAAGAATACATTACAGGCATGAGATTGTCATTACTCTGCAAGAACTCTTTAATGGTGTCATACCATTGATAATGGATTACGTAACGACAAGACCATGAGATTGGCATAACACATACTACTTTCTTCTTTCGACTAAAATTGGTACCTTTCATATTTATTCGAAGGGAGATCATCATGATATCACTATTTAATGGAGACAATATTTATGGTAATTTAATAAATAAGTTAATCACATTGTTATAAAACTCGTCTTGGCTCTGTAAATCAACCAGTTAACCGTTGAAGAAAACTTTTTTTTTTTAACCAAATCAACCTTTTTTACCTTTAAAACAACTAGAAGTGTCTGCGAGTAACTCACCATACCGATAACCTTTATTGGAGAAGAATTGGGCTTGAACATCAAAAGAAAACGACGTTGTTTTGCCTTCAAATCTGCATAAAATCTGGGTTTGCAAACATTTATGGAAAGGCTAACTTTTTGCCCATGTTTTGCCCCATTCACAGCTTTTAATTGATCACCTGCGGATGAAAATTACATGTTGTTAATTTCAAACACATCACCTAATTCTCTCCTTAACGAATCAAGCAAAAAGGGTTGATGGCACTTAAGCATGTTTCCATTCCAGATTTATCAGGGCAATTTTCAAGGATTCGGTTTTCATGGAGTCGGTGATTGTTTTCTTTCATAAAAGGATTGCTATACTCCTATAAAAGGCCACTTCTAGACACACAAAAAAGGGGGAGAAGGAAGGGGGGAAAAAAGAGAAAAATTGAAAATAGGTAGGAGTATAGAGGGTTTGGAGTTGAAAAAAAAAGAAGAAAAAAGGCCAAGCAGAAAGCTGTCATTAACAACTATTGCTGGTCTCTTGTGGATTTTATTGGTGAAACAAATATTTTTCCTTTTCTTCAAGAGCAGTACCATCATCTTTCCAGGTATGTTCCTTTTTTTTTTGTTATTAACACGTCAGCTTGCTTCCATGAATTCATTCAATGTATGGGTGTTTTTGTTTGTATAAAAAGAAGAATGACGACAGAATGGAATTGATTTCTTTTTGAAAAGATGTTTAGAAAAAGTTCCAATTTGATTGATCCTGATGAAACCAGCTTCACTAAAATCAAAATTCTCTGTGTAAAAAGCTTGCATTAAAATAATGAGGAAGCTTGCATTAAAACACCAGGGATGTTTCCCAAGCCTAGAGTCGCTGCATCATATAACATTTCCCGAGTCTCTTTTTCTCTGTCAAAACCATTAGCTTGATTATTCTTGCAGGCTGTCTGGAACCGAACATTTCCTTGTTTAATTCCTGAATTGAGGGAATCAGAAGAACCACCTTTCTTAGTAGTGTTAGCTACACTACCACTAGCTTGCAACAATTTCTTTTTCCTTGTTTTGCTTCTAACATCCCTGGTGTTTTCCTTGACCGCTTCTGAGGAGGCCTGCTGACTGCATTGAAAGCTCCAAGGGGCTGGTAAACAGACCTGTGGATCACAGGCCTCTTCATCAATGGATGCATGGTTAGAGGTTATATCTTCATTTTTATCAGCAGTTGATTTAGTAACAGGGGATGAGCCGGTGTCTTTCAGAGATGTGTTTCTGTAAGAGTCAGTTACAAAAGTGGCAATTAACTCAGGTACAACCTCTGATATGTCATCGTGCGCCAAAGCAGGTTTATCTTTCATCACTTTCTTCCCTTTTCTGTATGAAGATTTTGGGCCAAGTCTTCTGATTCGTCTGAGCTTCTTCTTTTTTCTTTCCTTTAGTTCCATTTCTACCACTTCTTGGGGTTCTGCCAGGTCACGTATGAAAGCAGAAAAGAAGTTCTGCAAGTGGGTTTTGGTCCAAATTCAAGGTTCTCGCTATTTTGGAGGAGGGCCTTGAAACCTGGGCTGAAGAAGTGTTAAGCCCTAATACACTTGGGTCTATAGCCTTGTTCCTTTCACCTGAGAATTTGAATGGCCTGTGATGCCTTTTTTGACGAGGCCCACTCCAGTAATTGAATCTGCTGAGGCATCTGTGTTCCTATCAGTATCAGCTACCTCTTGCGTGTTTTTCCTTACTTGTCATAGTGTGGCACTGCAGAAGGCGGCTGATATGTAGCAACATGCAGTTGCTGATCTTTCGTCTGGAGGTTATGTGTTACCTCAATTTCAGGAAAAAGGCAGGCGGTTTTGAAAATTGTGTCGGTGTTGTCCAGGCTGTTTGTTGATCCAGTGTGCCCTTGACAGAGTATGAGAAAGAAATCGCTCTTCGTATTCGCCTTTTGTTGCTCTGTTAAAGTAATATCCGTTGCACAACAGTCACCGCCAGGGTCAGGAAACTTTGTGCCCGCTGCCGTAGCCTCGTCTGAAACTGCAAATTCGCTGCATGACTCTTCATCTAATGTTTGAGTGCATGTTGCATCTATTGAATGTTTGATTGTGGTAAGCAGGGGTCTAAAATCTGGCTTCATTTCCATGATTGAGATTTCAAATTTATCGCCATCTAGAACCAGCAAAACACGTTCATTTAAAGTCACAAAAGATGTTGTGCACATCAACACTTTTACTCCCGTGAGAGAGCCTTGGCTCATGCTGGCAATATTGTATCCAACCATCTTCCCTTCGTACTCAACAATGGATTCAATACATCTGCGGTTTCAACCTATTAGAGGTAGTCCTAGTATAGACACCCACACAAATCTGTCTATAGCTTTTGCTCCCTTTTTCCATGGTTTCAGATGAGAGAATGATGTTTCCCATACAAAAGATCCATTTGTCTGCTCTTTCTCCATAGATTCTCTATTTGTAAAGGTGATGATTGCTTGACTTGCTCCCTGAAAACGAAAGCCAGCTGCCTGCTTGACATTTTTTAGAACCATATGCTCAGGTGAGCATATTCCACGTCTGTGGCTACATATCCCACTAAACTTCTCAGAAGCCATTTCCTTGTCATCGGGGAAAGACTCATACACCACCGTCTTCTTTGGATGCTTTGTAACAGAGAGAGCTTCAGCAAAGGTCCGGGTTTGCTGTACAAACGTGCGTGATTGCCTAGGAGAGCACACAAATGATCGGAGAATATGCACAACTAGAATTTTATTAAGCAATTGATTTAGTAATTAAGAACACGTACGGCTAAACATTGAAAAGAAAAGAAACAAAGATGACGTCAGATAACTTATAATCTGAATATGAAAAGAAACAAAGATGACGTCAGATAACTTGTAATCTGAATATGAACAAAGCAAACTTAAACTGACTTCCCTAATAACTTGTTAAAAACAAATTGTGAACCCCCGCGTGTAAAA
>Ga0325400_1007212_pt1 | contig 10625 bp, 8 predicted proteins | sample PopdelMetagenome_2_FD_205662 | JGI IMG/M metagenome (GOLD analysis project Ga0325400, IMG submission 205662) | Populus deltoides microbial communities from Bellville, Georgia, United States - Xylem-PdKOR-R1 | ecosystem: Host-associated > Plants > Phyllosphere > Stem > Wood/Secondary xylem...
AATCTTAGCTTTTTACATCATTTTATCCATTCATATATATTTTTTTGAACTCAAAATAATTGAAGCTACACTTTAAATCTCTGTCCATTTACTTTATGAAATGAAAATCAACAAATTTATCAAACTCCTAAGTAATGCAATTGAGAAAGAAGAAGATTAGAACCACAAGTGCTTACCAGAATTATCAAGAGTGGATCAATGGTTCCTACAATAAATAGGGATATAGTTTCAACAATGAACAACATCTGGTTAAATTTGAAATTTTTAAAAACATGCATAGTTGAAATTGAAGAAATATTAAAATCGAAACTTACTTAGATTTTTTTGCAAAAAACACTTACTTGTACACAAAAAAAGGATTACAGGACTTAAGGAAAACATATATGGTAGTGATTTTTGTAGATCTTGGTCATTGATGGTGGTTTATGTAGATCCAGTGTTGGCTTGTGGGTTTTGTAATCATTTGTGGCTATAAAAAAAAGAAAAAAGAAAAATAACGTTTGTAAACAGAAGTTGTTCAAGAATGAAAAGAGGTCAGTTAAGAGGTTGAAAACATGAACGATGAAAATAATCATTTCATTGGGTTCTCACAAAGACAAGGAGGAGAAGAGATGGTAAGTAGATATTTTGGTCGATAAAAAATTAAATAGTTTTTTAACTTCAAAGCAGATCAAACATGCTTTTGATTAATTTATGGTTAGATCATAGTTTTGACATGTATTCTACACCTGCATTTTAATGTTTACCATACACTTCTTTATCATTTATCATGGTTAAACCACATCAAATTTTTTGCCATAAAATTTTACAGTGATGAAGTTCATCACTGTTGTCAGCTTGTGAAGTAACCTGGTCCAACTGCTCCTTGAATGATAATTCTGTCTCAATTTTCAAAGCCCACATTTTACTTTCCCTTTCCCTTTCCCTTTCCTTATATTTAGATAAAGTCAGATAGGTAAATTAATCAGGCCCATTGCTCTACCTTCTTCTTTCTCTCTTGATATTTACAAGAAGTTGCTTTAACATAATCAGTTGTTCCTGACACCGTTTACTTCAGATATTTCCTTGAAGTTAATCGGGCATGAAAATCTAGTTTTAGCAGGCAGGATGGCTGGATGGAAGGGGAAGAATAAGATGCTTCCTTCATTTGATCGGGTGGAAGGAGACCCTGATCAGCAGGAAAGAAGAGAATGACCTCTCCTATTCATCCCTTACTGGGTTTCCGTCCTAATACAAATTCTCCCAGTCCTTGCTATCCTCCTTTCCATCCTATCGACTAAACAAAAAGCGTATAGGCTATTAAAGCCGGCCATGGAAATGGATATGAGCTTTTGTGACGGTGACAGGCTGAAGCAATTCTCAGACAACTCCATCTTTACGAGCAATGCAATATATCTAGGACTTTCAATTCTATTTTTTTTTTCCCATCATCATCATCATTACGAGCAATGCAATTTATCTAGGACTTTCAATTCTATTTTTTTTTCCCATCATCATCATCATCATCATATTCTACTTGATTGAAATCACTGCAGGACCCATTTTCCCGCTAGTTTCCCATGCCAACTCGTTTAAGCAAAACAGCACAGGCATAGCAAAAAAACTTGGTTAAGAAAAAGGCCAATGGAACCTGGTAGAATTGTAGTTTCCTGCTTGCAGTAGCAGAAGCAGTATGGTGAGTACGTAGGAAACCCAAACAAAAAATAGAAAACTCTGATTGAAACTCATAATACCAATGCTATTATAATCCATAAGCGAGTTGAAAGGGGTAAAACAAGATGAACAATGCACAAACTCTACTCAAATCCATTTCATTGCAAGAAACAGATCATATGGCATGGTAAGACAAACAAATGTGAAACGAAGACAACCTCAAGCATACATTTGTCTAAATATTGTTATTGTAACTGTTAGAAAGGAGAAGCACAACAAGGGTATTGATGATAAGTAAGTATAAATGTGCTGTATATGTTCTAAAAATAAACTTAATTTTCACATATTTCGAGATTACATTTCTTGATAGGTTGCTGATGCTCAAGAACTCAACATAAGATGAGATTGATTATTTTGTTTAAGAATCAGGGACATTAGCTCTTACCGGACTCTATTTACATTTCGAAGGTCGGCATTTTCCCTCTATACATCATTCTTCTAATTTAATTTCAATTCATATTAGGTACTCATAATACACTAAGAAAAGAGCATCGGGATAATCTTTTGGCAAGCTGTTGATGTAGAGGTAGAACCGCAACAAATCCTCTTTGGAAATCGCTTTTGTGTCAACAACTTCACTGTTACAAGTGAGAACCCACAAGTCTTCCGAGTTAACTCTCTTTAAGCTGCCACGGCAAAAAGGGCAGGACTCCGACCTTGTGTTCCTGCAATTGTGAAAAAAACCAAATAAGTGAACATAATGGCAACTCTCTTCGATATCAAGTATTCACAGAGGAAAAGGGCATGATATTGCAGTAAGATTTCGAGGCTTGTAGTTACCAATTGCGGTAGCATTTGATGCACATTGCATGACAACAGTTAGGCAAGACCATTTTGGTGCAGGGCTCCAAACAAATTCCACATTCATCTTCCCTCTCTAAATCAATATTGGCAAGCCTGTTATCTCCTTCCACCTTCTTTCTGCCCAAACTCTCCATGCCATAATTCTCTCCCTTGACATCCCCCATCTCTTCTAAGTTACTATTAAGCCGTTGAAGATACGGCAATATAACACCTGCCATTCATTTTTATGAAAACGAAAAAAGTCAAATAAAACATACAATCAGAATGGTTGCAATTTAGTTTTAATGCATTTATAAGTATAGTCTATAGATTAAGAAAAGCCAAAAAAAAAAGTAGATAATTTGCATACCATAGAATTCCTGAACTGTTGCTTTCCTTCCATGCTTAGATAAGCCTGGTCTACCATCAGTATACACCTGCAAGGCATTAACGAGCAAAAAAATTTAAGAACTTGCCAAATATATACAGCAACATGCAAGAAATGGAAACTTTAGCAAACTATCTTTTAAGAATCAACGGACCAAAAAGAGAACTGACCTTATATACCAGTACATGAAAGAAATTTAGATATCTGGGGAGCAGGCAAAAATAAGAACAATCTATTCTTTGTAGCAGAAAGAAAACGAGAGGAGCCCAGTGATTGTAAGCTAATTTCATCCGCAGGCGTGCTCCACCCTTGTCCTTTGGGATTGCAGCAGCCCTAATTCACATCATGTAATAAAATTAGTTAAATTGAGTCACACTATTTGGCCCAAGCATAATACTGGTCACCAAAAAAAGAACGAAACTTTAAAAGTTTCAACTCATTTTTTTCTGAAAACAGAGAAGGCATAATAAGATAAAGAATCCCAATTCCCAACTATTTCTGCTTATTAGCACTTGGAATTTTATGAAATTTTAGTCAAAGTTGCTCACTTTAGCTGCAATTGACTAGGCAGAAATTGCAATACCAACACCAAAATCCATTCTTTGTGTGTACTGTACAGAAATATACCAATCTTTTTTGATGTTTAACTAATATGAAACTCAACTGATACATTAACTGCCACTTGAAAACATCGTTCTACAAGCTCACAAAATCTAAAAATAGCATAGCACATATTAAAATTGATCATAAAAAGCAAGAAGATACAGACCAACTACAACAAAATTCCTATCCTCTTTTCCTCAAATTAATAACAAAACAACCTGTGTTCTTGTTGATCATAACAGAACAAGTGATTCTTAAAATCCCAAGAAGAAATAAAAATAAACAAAAACAACCCATCTCATCATCCAAAGAGAAGTCGAAAAAAAAAAACATAAATTTAACTCACAAAGCATTAGCATGCTGGATATCAGCCTCCAAAACTTTAAGGGAATCTTGGTAAGATGAGTTGCTCAGCTGATAACACATCATCTCCATCTCCCTCAAACTGAAAGCCCCCAAAAACCAGTAGCTGATGTTTCAATACAGAGAAAACAACATAAGAAAAAGGTCTATGTCTCTAGCTTTCTCTCTGGGGCGGCTTTGTGACGCTAAGTGGTTCGGTTTTATTGATGGTCAGAGAATACTTGTGTATAATTCTGAAGAGGTGGGTGGCTGTGTGTTGTTTGTCTGTTGAGGATGCTCTCCTTTAATCTTTTTTTTTTTTTGTTCTTATCTACTAATCTTTTGCCTTTAGTTGTTGTCTTCCTTCCTGTTTTTTTCTTATTCTTTCAAATAACCTTTCATTTCATGGGTTCTTTATTGCCTAGCCTAGCCTAGCCTAGCCTCGCCTTGCCTTGCCTCTTTATGTTTCGAATTTACTTCCCTTGGATTCCATGTTATTCGTGCATGACTTGTTGGGATTTGTACAATCAAATAGCCCTCCAAGAAGAAGCCAACAAGACTTGGTGGGGGGTTTTTGATTGAGCTTTTAAAGGTATTATTTTTGTTAGGTAAACTATAGCAGCCTTGCTTGAGTTGGCTTTATTTTTTTTTCTGTGGCTTGTGAAATTGGTGACAGCTTGAATTTTAATTATAGAATAGAAACCCTAATTTAATGGGGTCGAATCATATTATATATATTGTCACATGATTGGTTTTTTTTGTCAAAATTTTCCAGCTCCTGTATGGAGGCCTAGCTCCTTGCAAGATTAGGTTTTTTTTTTAATTAATTCACTCGTGTTTATCTCGCAACTAAATATTTATTTTCATCAAAAAAATTTCTCATATAATTTTTATATTATTTATAAGTAAATGTTACGATATATACAAGCACTCAAAGTAACCTTTCTTTAATTTAGAAGAATGCACACAACGAGTGGATAAGATAAAAACATTATTGCTTGCCATGCTATTTATTGTTGTTATTAGTTTAATTAGTATAAAAATAGTGTTCGAGAAAGTGGTTGGTATCATATTTTTTAAAATTTTAATTTTTAATTTTTAAATTATTTTTAATATTTTTATATCATTTTGATATGTTAATATTAAAAATAATTTTTAAAAAATAAAAAATATTATTTTAATATATTTCTAAATAAAAAATATTTTTAATTCCAATAACACCCAAATAAACCCAAAACTAGTGAAAGGATAAAGAAAGTATTCACACACGCCACCAAAAATGTGGAATCAAAGCAAAATAGGTCAACCAAGAGAATTGGGAGGCAGCTAAATCTGCTTGGGGCACAAGGCTCTCCCTCTCTCCACCTGTTACGTCTTCCATAACATCATGCTATTAAAATTTAAATAGCAAAGTTAGTCTGTTCGAAGGTGCCTCTCAATTGTTATTTTCTTCTAGTCAATTAATTTATTTTGACAGAATAATTGTGGACCTCTCAATTTTATTGTATTGTAACATTTAATCTAAAAAAAAAAGTAGAGAAAACAACAAAAATCTGTGAATATGGTAAAGAGTATATATGTTACAGATAAGCAAAGGCTGCTGGAAAGAAAATTATCTGGCTGCTGGGACGAGGCAACCATTAGATAAGTCAGGGCTCTGGCTCTCAATCTCAAGAAAGCTTGTAAGTAATGTTTTCCGGGAAGATTGTGCCTTTGAACTACCAGAATGTAGTTTTTGACTGCCATAAGTTCCCTTTTCAATCTTGTTAGCTTCTTGTATTGCCAAGATTATTTCTTGCATCCTTGGTCGCGAAACTGCACGTTGTTCTACACACTGGATTGCAACTTCAGCAATCCTCCAGATGGACTCGATCTTCACATTTCCTATTAGGACAGGATCTACAATGCTCATCGCATCTCCTTTACGAATCAAGGCCCTTGCCTACACAAGATCGCAGCACCTCAGGATTATTAAGTCTTAATTTGATTTCATAGACAGCGATCAGCACACGATGATTAGAAGTATATTTGCTCTGATTCAAGAAAGATGCTTATATGTCTTTGGAAAGAATGATGACAGTGAAAATGCATACCCAATGAACAATGTTCATCTCAGCGCCAAAATCTTCTGTCGAAACAGGTTTTTTCCCTGATAACAGCTCAAGGAGAACTACTCCAAAACTGTAGACATCACTTTTTTCAGTCAATTGCTGATTTGCATAGTACCTGGAGAAGCAGTTACATGATTGGTTAAGCATAAGCAGTAGAGGAAAATGATGGTTACGCACACCAGACGAATGTGCCTTACTCAGGATCCAGGTAGCCGACTGTTCCTCGTGCCACACTAGATACATGGGTTAAATCCTCCTCTGCTTGCCTTGAAAGCCCAAAATCTGAAACTTTTGCTCTCATATTGATGTCTAGGAGAATGTTGCTTGTTTTAACATCGCGGTGTATGATACTGGGGTTGCATCCAGTGTGCAAGTATTCAAGTCCTACAATTATCTAAATATATGTTTATTCTGTGAACTTGTAAAACAAATACTAATGCATAAACAAATGAGAAGTTCTAAATTAACCTTTTGCTGAATCTTCTGCAATCTGCAGACGAGCAAGCCAATCTAAGCGCTTCTGGTTGACAGAACCTGTTCAAAGGTCATCTCATTGATCTTGATTCAAAATGTTACAACTAAAGAAACAAAAGGGTGGAAATTGAGCAATTATCATGTGCGGATTGCAAACCATGTATGTGATCGCGCAAAGTTCCATTGTGCATATATTCATAAACCAGAATACGTTGATTTTCTTCTTCACAATAGCCGATCAAAGGAACCAAGTTCCTGTGATGAATTCTTGACAAGAGGGCAACCTGCAGGTACGTTAATGTAGTTAATTAACCAGCCCTTTGGAGTTCATAACAGTGGGCTTCGTGGTCTGGTCTTATGCTAACAAAGTTTCTTGTTCTTTAGCCCTTCAACGTTTCAAATCTAGAACTCAACAAGTTATGTTGGCTGAATATGATGTTACCTCAGTCACAAACTGCTGGGTCATATGAGTGGTTGAGTCACCCATTATCTTGACTGCCACTTCTTTTCCCTCTTTCATTTGGCCATAGTAGACAGTCCCAAAACTTCCTCTACCAATTTTTTTGGAAAAGTTTTTGGTAGCTTCTTCAATCTCAGAGAGCGGAATATAGTATGAAACTCCTTCATCCATCATATGCCAACCCCGTGATACAGAATACGCAGTTGAAGGTTTGGCACTAACACGCAAAGAACTACCTGATGGACTCAAGAACACTTAAGAAATGCAGAGATTTTTGCTATGCAATAGGAAGATAACTGAGGTATACAGACCTTGGACTGCAGTTTTTTGATGAGATGTCTTTCTTTGAAGATTACGCAAAAACAGTAAACTTCCTATGAGAACAACTAATAGTGCTGCAAGTATGCCAATCGAAACTCCAAGTATCAAATTAGAATGTTTCTTTTTCCCTGCCTCTTTATGTAGTCCAGGATTATGTTCATAACTGCAAGAGAGTAATATTGTAGCTCTTTAAAAATGTTCTGTGCCACACAGTATATTTCATTCTCCACACCAATTTCATATCAGACAACAGCTCGCCACCTCTTTTATTATCATACGAGCCAAAGGGTAAACAATGACACACAATAATTTGATATACTCACTTGATAATAACTTTTCCATTTAGCAACCCTGCAGGTATTTCCCCACTAAAGTAGTTGTTCTGTATGTACCTGCATGAAGGCAATTTACAGCACTGAGTATCGGAGCAGTGTCATGGAAACATGACTGCATAGGATCAAAGGATTGATTGTACTTCATTTGCAATCAAGAGTCTGGTGAAGTGTGAATCACCACATATAGTATATAGCGACAGTTAAGTACGTCAAGAGTGCTACTTACAGCTCTTGTAAGTCTGGCAAACTACCCAGGTACTTGGGTAATTGACCACTCAGTTTGTTGTTCTCCAGATGCCTGGATGGCCATTAAATAGAGCAGGAAATGGACTAGTCAGTTTTTTTACAGATGACTATAAATCCGCCGAAATATGAACTAGTAATCATGCTTTTTTAGCATAAACTTGTGAAATGTAAGCCATGAATTTCGAAGCTTACACTATTTTCAAATTAACAAGATTGCTTATACTAGGGAGTGGCCCTGTAAGGAAGTTACCATCCAACCATCTACAAAAAAGAAAAGGATTAGGATAGAGAATAATATGAAGTATTTCAACTCGTATATTGCATAATATCACTTACAATTCTGTCAATGTCTCCATGTTATTAATCTCAGGTGGAATCTCCCCTTTCAGGTTCTTTCCTGACAGTGCACTGTTCAGCATGTCAGCAGAGTCACGCTTATAAGGATCTTAGCAAGTTCGAACCATAAACTTCTTAACTAAAGTGGCAACATTTGTGGAGTCCAGCGCAAGTTAGCAACACCTTTTTATATTGTATAGAAGGAAAATATTGTGGCCTTTCTGAGCATAATTGATTTATTTTTTCTCCAAGTTGATGACCGCAGCATGCAGTTAAACATGGCAAAGCAAGTACTCTAGTTGACAAATCAATGAACAGATATGAATGGAATAATAAGTATTCACTCCAACTGCAACTAACTACTTTTTTCAAACACAAGAGTCTAAAATGCAATTATGCAATATACTTTATGAAATATATGAACATGATCTGGAATTAACCAAGTGAGAAGAAGTTACATTTTAGTGATTCTTGGTGGTGTGGTTGAGGTGCAATTAACCCAATCCCAGTGAGCAGGAACACAAGGATCGCCTTGTTCATTTGTCCAAGCACTTTCAGCAGACAGAGAACGAAGGGCATTGAGAACAGTCACTGCCAGTGAAGTTGTAGTTATTCAACACAGCTAATATTGGCCAAGCATATTCTTTCTCATAATGTTAGGAAATATCAAGAACAGCATAATGATTTGGAGCTCTGCATACAGATGGTTTTTACTTTTTAGGATTAGATAAACTCCAATATGCTGAGATTTATACTTACCATCTTGGCTGTCGGTCCTTGGTTCAATCTTTAGGTATTTACTAATCTCAATCGCATTTAAGAGTGGTCCTTGTGTAGAATCTCTGGTCTTGACAAAAGAGAATGAAAGGACAAAATCCAGAGTCACATTCATGTAGCTGGGTTCATAAAGTGTGTGGCTCCCATTGGCATTTTCTGCAATATTTACCACCGCGTTGCTGTAGTCAGGAAAGTAAGGTTGCTGCAATTTGAATTTCCGAGTCTCATTTGCTCCCAAGTCTTCAATTTCGGCAAAATATGCATAAGCTCGAGCATTGGCAGGGAAGTCATCAAGGTTCAACCTATAACTAAGTATCCCTTGAGTGCCAACAACAGCTGTTTGCATTACTTTAACAGGAGGGTATTCTCTAGTCCTAGTGTCTATGTACTTTGATGTATTGATTCTAACTGTGCCAGGGGCCACACCTACAAGGTAGTTTTGCCTCTTCTCAAGATCTGAATCCCAAATTCTGTCATAAGGATCATCCGGGTACCTGAGAGAGGCAAATGTTATATATTTTGACATCTTTGCATGTTTCCCAAGAACTTGATTTAATACAGAAGTGAGTGGAAAGCTAATTAATGAAGTGCTCTATTAACTCTACGCTATCTTTCTATAACATTTGGAAATCAGCTGACCTTATGACATCCTTGCTCAGAGCCCCAAAATTTACTCTGGCTGCTACCTCTAAGAAGAAATTATCCTCGAAATCAGTTGCATACATTGAAAGGTTGAGAGGTCGCAATTCTAGAGTGGATATGAAGGGAGAACCAGTTGAAGCACAGCATATACACACATCAATTGAACTTGAAGGAGCCCTGATAATCATTTCCTTCACATACACTCTTGAAGCATCCAATACTACCACAGTCGACCACTTAGTTGCATCCAAGTAGAGATCAAATTTGGGGTATGCATCTCCATTTCCTAAGATTCCATACTGAAATGTGGCACGGACAAGATACCGACGTCTCTCTTTGGTGCCAAGAGTGTAACAATACTTCTTGCTGTCTATAGGAAAGTCTCGCCGTCTTCGATACTGCATATTTCCATTTGGAATTTCTACCTCTGCCGATTTTCCGTAGTTCATGATGGTGCCATTGTCTGAAACCCATGCAAGTCCAGTTATTGGATCTGTGTAATTACTTGTGCCTCCACAATCTATGCTGATGAATTCTGCATGTTGAACAGCAAGCGCACACAAAAAAAAAAAAACATCATTACCATTCTATTGTTTTCTTTCTTATTGTTTCTGTAGTAGATAAATTAGGTGACTGTGACTTGGCTTGTATCCAGAAGGCAATCGGACAATGAGAAAATCAATGATTTTCATTTCATTTCTTAATTTCATATACTTTCTCTTACTGTTGTCATCACTAGTGTATATATTGCAAAAGCATGGAAAAATACTTCAGATTCCGACAGGAAAACAAGTTGGTATGCTACTCGGTAACATGGGACGACATTTTACTTAATCCTGATCAAACAGGGATTTGCTTGAAGACCAAAGAAATTAAATGAAAATATTCTTAGAATAACAGAGTTGCAGAATCAAGAACTCACCTGTAACTTGGCATATAACAGAAGACATGAGGAATAAATAGAGAAGCAGAAAATGGGAATGCGAAGTCATTGAGGAACAGGAAGACAAAAACCAATCCTATGATCTTATTGTTTTAGTGTTAGAATTTGTCAGTGATTGATGAGCTCCATAACTGTTTGTGAAGTCGAGCAT
>Ga0325400_1007219_pt1 | contig 10622 bp, 3 predicted proteins | sample PopdelMetagenome_2_FD_205662 | JGI IMG/M metagenome (GOLD analysis project Ga0325400, IMG submission 205662) | Populus deltoides microbial communities from Bellville, Georgia, United States - Xylem-PdKOR-R1 | ecosystem: Host-associated > Plants > Phyllosphere > Stem > Wood/Secondary xylem...
AAGCAGTATTTATTTACGTCAGGCATGAATACAGAAAGCTTAGAGTTTAAGAATGAAGGAAAATGGACAATCTATGCTATGGTTGCTTGCATGTTTGAAGGCTGCCATTTCCAGGAGTGAAGCTATTACACATCCGCGTGCGTGCTTCACATGTGAGTCCCAACACACACGTGAAGCAGATGGAAGACGTGGTGATTGCACTTAGCACCATGGCATCACGCACATAATTTGCTGGAATGCATTGGATAATTTGTCTAGTTGAAGAAGGAAGAGCCCGGCTCACCATAAATCCATATATATGATTCTACAGTCACTTGATTGTGGATCATACATGAAATGAATCGGCTTCTGGTATGTAAGTGGGGATCACCTAGTATTTTCTCAGAAAAAAAACTAGAATTTAAAAAATCACGGAGACTTGATAACTTGTGGCAAAACTACAGTAGATATGCCCTTTAGAACTATTTTTTTGCTCTTGGCCGAAAAATCAGATGAGGTTGCCTTGAGGGGTAAAGTGATTTGCACGATGTTAATTTGCTATTATTTATTTGTTTGGGGATAATAATGTTTTTTCATAACAGTTCAATTACTGTATTGGTCTTGAAAGTAAAAAATGAGAATTTTTGGTCCAGAGGTCTCATAATAATTACATGATCCAAGCGTCTAGGTCTAATAATTACATCAGATTCAAGTAGGCGTGGCCTGACGGTTATGCTCGAGTTCTATATTAATTTTATTATTTTTTTAATTTTAAAAGCTGCGCGACCCACATTTACTTAAATTTAACAAACAAGTGTTGATTGTCAAACTCAAGACTAAAAAAAAATTTATAATGATTGAGACTTATAATTTTTTTTTAAAAAAATTAAACTATTGTTAAAGTATTATTTTAAAATATTATTTTAAAACAAAAAAATAATATTAAAAAAACAAAATTTATCATGTTTACAAACACCCGCATAAGTGGAAACTCCACCATTGTAATGGAACAGCGAAGGCCCACCAGCCACCAGGTGGGTGCGCCGAGTGGGGAAGCCTGAATCTTGTGCCCCAAATTTGAAGTGTCATCTTCATCATCTTTCATTACGGGGTCAGCCAACGCAGAAATGATGATCTTAATTAGTCGTCGATCTACAACCTTTTTCAGTTTTCAATATTTACCTACCATGGGCACCAGAAAGTGACATGGGTTGTAAAGATGATAGTCCTAGGGAATAGACTAATATAAAGAAATAACAATAAATCATAAAATTATATATAAAAAAAAGAGATGATTGAACATTGCTGGGATCTCGATGATAAAATTCTCCTATGGGCCGGCTAGTAGAAAATCAACAGGACGATGGATACTCGTGTGATGTCTTTTTCATTCGTTTTTAATCGGTGCCGATGATTTGTTGAGCATTTGAAAAGGGATTAATAGTAATTAATACATTAATAAAAAGGTTAAGAATACCTAATCCTTGAAAATAAGAAGATTATATATTAATTCATCCTTTTTTCTTTCTCTGTCAAGGCGATTTGATTCCAAATCTCATGACAGAGTGAGATGACATTGTAAACTGAGAATTCAGTGAATATATATAGTTTCGTGCTCTTATTTGTTATTGTAAAAGCATCTATGCATGCATTTTTTTTTTGGAAGGAAAACCCCAACCTCTAGAAAGTGTATTTTATGCACCCAAATGAGCGAGTAAAACCTCAACTATCCCGGTTCTTAAAAAAAATACATATATTGACTCGAAAGTCAGACCTGCATCTATGCATACACATTAATAACCGAATTAGTCTGTTATGATGAAAATGATTTTTCATGTCACTGTCCTGGGAAAGGACGTATAATTGAAGAATAAAGATAGTGGAAGTTCCTTTAATGGCAACTTGAACGTGTGCTAAGCAAATTACCGAACTATGGAATCATCAAGTGATTATTATTATAATCACTGAGATTAGTGGTTTCTTCCACTCAATTAAGAGAGGTTTAACAAAAATAGAGGTGGAGGGATCATTTAAATCTGGATATTCTAATTCTTTTGTGGTATACTTTGATCTGTTCAGAATGCTCGTAATAATAACTTGATTTTTTTATGAAAAAAACATATTACGATGATTTGTATTATTCCATTTTTTAGTGAGTTGCTAATTGGGTGAAGTGTAATGGTGCAAGTTATAACAATAGCTTAAACTACTTAGTGTTTTACTCTGGATTATACAATGTAGTTCACAGTAAAATGCTAAGCAGTTTTATTTTTTTATTTTTTTAAGCTGTTTCTTTTCTTTGTTTTTTTAATGAATATTTTCTTGTTTAATTTTTTTTTGTTAATGTTAAATTTTTTTTCTATTTAGTTATCAAACTTTCATGACACAGCTTCCAGGTTTGACGGGTTAACCCGGATTTTTTTTTGGCTTTTCTTTTTATTAATTTTTTTGAGTGCAGTCCACAATGAAACACTGAACTGTTTTTTTTCTTTTTGCTTTTTTTTTTTTGCTTTTTTCATTGTTTTTTTAAGTAGTTTTTTTTAATGAATATTTTTTTTTTGTTAATGTTAAATTTTTTCTATTTAGTTATCAAACTTTCATGACAAAGGTTCTGGGTTTGACGGATTAACCCGGATTTTTTTTTTCTGGTTTTTCTTTTTAATTAATTTTTTTATTTAATTTAGTTTGTTAATGTTAAATTTTTTCTATTTAGTTATCAAATTTTCATGACACGGATTTCAGGTTTGACAGATTAACCCAGCTAATTTTGGGTTAACCTGTAATTTTTTTTCCTATTCAGTTATTAAACTTTCATGACACGAATCCCAGATTTGACGGGTTAACATAGTTAATTCAGATTTTTTTCTTTTTCTTCATTAGTTTTTTTTCTTCATGTAGGCTTTTCTTTCTTTGTTTTTTTTTAAATTAATATTTTTTTTGTTTAGTATTTTTTTTTGCTTTTTAATTATTATTTTTTAAAAATTTAGTTTGTTAATATTAAGTTTTTTTCTATTTAGTTATCAAACTTTCATGACACGGATCCTAGGTTTAACGGATTAACTTGGTTTGACGGGTTAACGCAGTTAATTCAGATTTTTTTTCCTTTTTCTTCATTAATTTTTTTCTTCCTGTAGGTTTTTTTTTCTTTTTTTATTTTTAATTAATATTTTTTTTCACTTTAGTTTATTAATGTTAATTTTTTCCTATTTAGTTATCACACTCTCATGATACGAATCCCAGATTTGACGGGTTAACTTGATTTGGTGGGCTAACCCAGTTGATTCAGATTTTTTTTCTTTTTCTTTATTAGTTTTTTTCTTCCAATTTCTTCTTTAAATATTGTAATTAACTATAACTAAAAGATATCAATCTTTTTTCTTTCAATTTCATGACACGAATCCTAGGTTTGACGGGTTAAATCAGTTGATTTAATTTTTTTTCTTTTTCTTAAGTAGTTTTTTCTTTCAATTTCATCTTTTAATATCGATTTGATTAAGAATTAAGATTTATGATTTGTTTTATTTACTGTTCATTAGATTATTGTGATCTCATAAGGGGATTTTACTGTACCCCTCCTTGCAAAGCACTATTCATCGGAATAATGCTTTGCTTTATTGTTTTTTTCTTTTCAATTAATCTTTTTTTTTAATTTCATTCTGTAATATTAAATTTTTTTTATTTTTAATTATCACACTTTTATAATAAGACCTTGCAAAAAGACTCATATCCAAGGCTTCGGGTTTGATGTTGCAACCAAACTCACTTACACTTGAGTCATGCAAGTTTAATATTATCATTAATATTATAAATATAACTTTTGGGTTAGGAGTAGCAAACACACACAATACTTTTAGGTATAACTTTGTAGAAAGACCCAATACTATTAGATTTTAAATTTTTTTGATATTTTTTACACAAAAAAATTGACCCGTAGCATAGCGCGGGCCACGTTTCTAGTTTCTACTATAATGGGTCAAGCTTACTTCATTCTTTAGATGGTCTTATTATGTGGACTCACAAAACAAATAAAAGAAATGATTCATCTTGGAAACCTCTGGCGCCTATATGTATGTTGAAGTGAAATGTTGATGCGTCATCAAATAGCTAACCAAGACTTTCAAGAATTGGTGGTATTCTCAAAGATAATGAAGGGAGATTTCTTTGTATTTTTTCTTGTTTCATAGGTAATATGGATTCTAATGAAGTTGAGGTCTTGACAATTAGAAAAGTTATAATTTTAAGTATTGATTATTGCTAAGCTTCTACAAATCAATAAGTTGTGAAATCATATCTTACAACGCAATCACTTGGATTAAAGAAAAAAATATGTTTTGTGGCCTTTGAGGCCTTCAAACAGAATTCAATGATATTTTCAATGCATGCAATAAGCTTCATTCTGTATTTTGATCATGCTCATAGAGAGAAGAATCATGTTGCGGCTCATATGACCACACAAGAATTTCTGCACTCTCCACTAGGAATGCTCACATGATCGAGGTATATAAATACCTTAGGTTACCAGGTAAATGAATATAACAACAACATAAGACTCCATACGTAAAGCAACTCTTGCTCACCTCCTCAAACTCTCATGAACCTCACATTGTCCCATTCCTCACACCTTCTGCTCCTCACTCTTTTGGTATATAAATTTTTTGGGTCACTAGGTAAGTGAACATGGCAACGACACAGGACTCCACGCACAAAGCAACTCTTACTCACCTCCTCACACTCTTATACACATAAAGCTCGTGCTACCCACTCTACTTTTCTTTCTTATACTAATGCAATTTTAATGTTACATGGCAATAGAAACACCATGCAGCAGACAAATGTCATTGGTTTTGGTTCAACTAAGTTAAGTTCTGATGGATGGAAACACTCAATTCAAGCCACATATCTAATGTTACATGTTGACAACAAAGAAAGATTATAGGTTGAAGTTTATCTTGTAGTTATAAATGGCAAAATAAGTTAATTAACTACCATTGTCCTTATCTAATGTGTTGTTTATCTTTTTAGATACTGCTATTTAGAAGACTGTATTTATGGCAAAATAGGATTGTAATAGGCAGTTTGTGTTTCTGAAATTGTAATCCTTGTTTGGTGTGATGCTAATATGAGACTGATTCATTTGAGTGGTGTGAGGCTACTTATTTCTTATTCCTTGTAATTCTTATTTTCTGCAATAAAGTTATTAGGATTCTTTCCCTCTATAAATACTTTTCTACTATCATTTATAATGTGTTCCTGGGTGTACAAAACTTGTTTCATTCCTTGATATTGTTTGGCATTAATTGATTTGGTTGAAAGAATTGCCACTGGATAAGGTCTTTCACTAAAGGCATCAACTAATTTATTTTCATGGCCAGTCTTGTGCTTGATAATAAAACTAAATTGTTGAAGGTTTTTTAAAATGGCTCATTTTACCCCTTGTAAAATGACCTTTGATACTTGTCATATAACTTTCTTATTTCTAAAAAAACATGCCTACCTCTTTCTATAGTTTCTGACAGACATGTCAAGTTTATGAGCTATTTTTGGAAGACTTTATAGGCCAAAATAGGAAACCCACAAATTGATGGCCAGACATAATTTATTAATAGAAGTCTAAACAACCTATTTATATGCCTCACCGATGAACATGGAGTTAGTTGGGATTTAATTCTACCTCATGCAGAGTTTACATACAACAACTATGTCAATAGAACCACGAGATGCACACCTTTTAAATTAGTCTATGGTCTACATCCTAGAGCACCAACCGATGTTATCCCGTTACTATTACCCTAAAAAGTCAATGAATTAGGGGTACATTTTGCAACATTCATGACCTCTTTGCATGATAATATTAAGATATAACTAAAAGGGCTTAGTCTTTTACTGTGGACTGCACAGCGCAGTCCATAGTAAAAGATGAGCTGTTTTTTTTTTTTACACTTTTAGAGTTTTTTTTCTTTTAATAATTTTTTTTGTTAATGTTAAATTTTTTTTATTCAATTATCAGACTTTCATGACACGGATTCCGAGTTTAATAGGTTAACATGATTTGACAAGTTAAATTAGAATTTTTTTTTGTTTGACGAGTTAACTTAGATTTTTTTTCTTTTTAATTAATTTTTTACGTTTACTTTAGTTTGTTAATGTTAAATTTCTTTCTATTTACAAAAAGATGAGCTGGTTTTTTTTTTCATTTTTTTTACACTTTTAAGGTTTTTTTTTGTTTTAATAATTTTTTTATTTTATTAATGTTAAATTTTTTTATTCAGTTATCAGACTTTCATGACACGGATCTCGGATTTAACAGGTTAAAATGGTTTGACGAGTTAACCCAAAAATTATTTTTTTGCTTTTTTTTCTTTTTAATTAATTTTTTTCGTTTACTGTAGTTTGTTAATGTTAAATTTCTTTCTATTTAGTTATTAGACTTTCATGACGGTTTTTTTTTGTTTTTTTGTTTTTTTTTACACTTTTAGGGTTTTTTTTGTTTTTTTTCTTTTAATAATTTTTTTGTTAATGTTAAATTTTTTTTATTCAGTTATCAGACTTTCATGACACGGATCCCGGGTTTAACAGGTTAACATGATTTGACGAGTTAACCCAGAAGTTTTTTTTTGCTTTTTTTCTTTTTAATTAATTTTTTTCGTTTACTTTAGTTTGTTAATGTTAAATTTCTTTTTATTTAGTTATTAGACTTTCATGACATATATTTTAGATTTCACGGGCCGTCAATTTTTTTTTGTTTTTTTTAAATAATTTTTTATTTAATTTTATTTGTTAATGTTAATTTTTTTTGTTTAGTTTAGTTTGTTAATTGACAATAAACTAAAATTGCTCAGTGTTTCACTATGCAAGTCTACAGTGAAACGTTGAGCTGTCTTCTTCTTTTTTTTTGTTTTTTTGTTTTTTCTTTGTTTTTTTCTATTTTTTTTCGTTTTCTAGCCTTTATGGGTTTTTTTTTGCCTTTTTCTTTGTGTTTTTTTCTTTTATTGAATTTTTTTGTTTAATTTATTTTGTTAATGTTAATTTTTTTATTTGGTTATCAGATTTTCATGACACGGATCTCGGGTTTGACGAATTAACTTGAATTTTTTTTTTGCTTTTTTTCTTTTTAATTAATTGTAATATATACTAAAAGGGATTAATGTTTTATTGTGGATTGCACAGTGCAGTCCACAGTAAAACACTGATGCTTTAGGTTTTTTTTAAGTTGTCTCATTTTTTTTAGCTTTTTTATGCCTTTCGGGATTATTTTTTTGCTTATTTCTTTGTTTTTTTCTTTTAACAAAATTTTTTGTTTAATTTAATTTAGTTTATTAATATTAAATTTTTTTTATTTAGTTATGAGACTTTCATGACACGTTTTCCGGATTTAACGGGTTAACCTAGTTTAACAAGTTAACCCAGAAATTTTTTTTTGATTTTTAATTAATTTTTTTCATTTAGTTTAGTTTGTTAATGCTAATTTTTTTTTCTATTTAGTTATCAAACTTTCATGACACATATCCCAAGTTTCACGGGTTAACCTGGTTTCAAAAGTGAACCCAGTTAATTATGGGTTGACCTTTAATTTTTTTTTATTTTTATAAATTGTTTTTGTTTAATTTAATTTGTTAATGTTAAATTTTTTTATTTAGTTATCAAACTTTCATGACACAGATCCTGAGTTTAACGGGTTAACATGGTTTGACGAGTTAACCCGGATTTTTTTTCCTTTTTAATTAATTTTTTTTATTTGGTTCAGTTTGTTAATTTTTACTTTTTTTTTATTTAGTTACCAGACATTCATGACACGAATCCTGGGTTTAACGGGTTAACCTAATTTGACGAGTTAACATGTAATTTGTTTTTGCTTTTTTTTTCTTTTTAATTTTTTTTCGTTTAGTTTAGTTTGTTAATGTTAAATTTCTTTCTATTTAGTTTTTTTTTCTTCTTAGAGGTTTTTTTTCTTTTATTTTTTATTTTTAATTAATTTTATTTAATTAATTTAGTTTATTAATATTAAATTTTTTTTCTAAGTAGTTCTCGACTGATGCCTTTAGTTTTTGTTTTTGTTTTTTTGTTGTTTTTATGCTTTTGATTGTGGATTGCACAGTGGAATCCACAGTGAAAAGGCTAATGCCTTTTGTTTTTTTTTCTTTTTAATTAATTTTTTTTGTTTAATTTAAATTGTTAATGTTAATTTTTTTTCTATTTAGTTATCAAAATTTCATGACACGGATTCCGGATTTGACAGGCTAACCTGGTTTGACAAGTTAGCCCAGTTAATTCTGGGTTAATCGATTAATTTGTTTTTTTCTTTTTAATTATCAAACTTTCACGATGCGAATTCAAGGTATGACGGGTTAACCTGATTTGAAAGGTTAACCCAGTTAATTCATATATTTTTTCTTTTTCTTCATTAGTTTTTTTTCTTCCTGTTGGTTTTTTTTTGTTTTTTTTCTTTTTAACTAATCTATTTAATTATCACACTTTTATGACACGACCTTGTAGCCAGACCCACGTCCAATGCTATTGGGTTTGGTATTGCAGTCCAGACACTTTTATGCTAAGGGTTAACCCAAGCTTAATGTTATTATTAATATTATAAATATTACTTTGGGGTCAAGCGTTGCAACCAAACCTAAGACTCTTGGGTATAACTTTGCAAAAAAATCTAACACTTTTAGATCTTGACTCTTTTTGAAATGTAAAAAATAATTGACCCCCGGCATCGCGCGGGGCATTTAACTAGTAAGGACTAAAATGACAGAACAAACTGCCAAGTATGCTGCTCGTGCCAATTTGCACCAACGGGATATGCAAGTTAAGGAAGGAGATCTTGTATTAATTCGGTTGCATCCAGAAAGGTTTCCCCCTGGCATTTACGACAAACTTCATACAATTCGGTACTAATTCCTATTTAATTGATCTACCACCGAAGTTCCAGTTCAATCTTGTCTTTAATGTAGTTGACCTTACAACATATCATGGTCCTTCACCTTCGGTTAAATCTATTGCCTTAACAAATGTCCCTCATGTTTAACCTATTATTGAAGATGCATATTCCATATTAACACATCAGTTTATGTTTCTGAAATTGTAATTCTTGTTTGGTGTGGTGCTAATATGGGAGCGATTTCCCTTAGTGGTGTGCGACTATTTGTTTCCTATTCCTTGTAAATGCTGTTTTATGCAATAAATTTATCAAAATTCTTTCTCCCTGTCAATACTTTTCTGTTGTCTTTTATACCGTGTTCCTTGGTTTATAGAACTTGTTTCCATACATTATATACATTATCTTTTCTCTTATATCCACTAACTTAAGCATCGTATGATCTTCTAATTTGATAAAAGAGGCTTGTTATTTTAGGTGAGCGTGGATGTTACCCTGTCAACTCATTCTAGATAGTGACTTAATCAATTATCCTATTAGCTCATCAACTAAGCCAAGCCTAATATTCACTCCAACAGCACAAGATCACCGCTGTAAAAAACTCAATACAGTCTAAAATCTCCATGATTGCATCAAAATCCAACATCAAGTTTTCAAGCAACCCAAATGCTCCATGCTAAACAATAAACACATGGTCCTGGTAAACAATGTTTGCTGATATTATTTTATATAATAATTTTGGGATTAGGTTAAGCCCATCATGACTGAAGTTGCTGATCAGCTTGACTCTGTCTAATAACAAACAAACTACATATCTAATCAAATCAGCGCATTAGAGTCACGTCGAAGTGTCCAACACAACGCATGCATTATTTGATGTGTAACCTTATCCTGGACTCCCAACTCTTTTTACAAGCTGAACTATGTCTGTTTTCTTTCGAAATAAAATAAAATAAAACAAGACAAGACAAAGGCACAATATTCTTCTAGATCAAATTAAATTATTGTTGTTACAGGGCATAAAGAATTCCGTCTGATCAAATCTGAACAGTACTACATTTGTATTCCTTTGTTGTATATACGTGTGGTATGCATACCTGTGCACAATTAATGAAGAAATTGTTTCACAGGGCATAAAGATTAGAAGGTAAATAATTTTCATATATGTAATTTCATTACAATATCAATAATGTCATCTCATAATTAAAGCATCACTTACTTAATTCAAACCTTATAATTCAAGCTTAACGAAAAGTTTTTGTTTAGACTCACTTTTCTGTTCTGATACTTTCATGAATATCTTTAAAATGTTAAATTATATATATATATATATATAAAGATTAAAAGCTAAATAATTTTCATATGTCACCTCATTAAAGTATCACTATCGTGATTCAAACCTTGTAATTGAAGCTAAAAGAAATTTTTTGTTTAGAATCACCTTTCTATTCCGATACTGCATATATTCTGGTTTTGCCAGATCATTCTCTACACATACCTAACCTACGCTAAACAGTTGCCAAATACTATAAACAAGCATTCCTGCCCCTTTGATTTCTTTTTCTATTATTCCACTAAGCTTGCATGATTAGCAGCCACTCATTCACAGTGAATTCCAACTAAAGTTGGTGTTCTATCGACTAGCTAGCTAGCTCGATCAGTAGGGTCCGTATTGCTCTTTTATAAACACCATATCCGATTGAGGTGCAAATTAATTTCTTGTTAGTACAGATGAAGAGCTTTGCTAGTTTTGGTAAGAAATTAGAGC
>Ga0325400_1007224_pt1 | contig 10617 bp, 9 predicted proteins | sample PopdelMetagenome_2_FD_205662 | JGI IMG/M metagenome (GOLD analysis project Ga0325400, IMG submission 205662) | Populus deltoides microbial communities from Bellville, Georgia, United States - Xylem-PdKOR-R1 | ecosystem: Host-associated > Plants > Phyllosphere > Stem > Wood/Secondary xylem...
AGGAAAGCCACCGAGACCAAAACCATTGTTGCTACTGTCTTCGGTATTTCCAGAGCCAGGTAAGTAAGCTTTTATTTCCCTGCTTTTCATTTTAATTCACTTCCTACTGTACATTCTAATTTTAATTCCTTTATCTGCTTATGCATGCGTGATTTAGTTCACGCGTGCTTCATGTTGCCCAGCCAGGTCATTGGCTTGGGCTAGTGACCGGGCCGAGCTGGCGGGGTCCAGCCCAGCCCATGTGGGTTACGTAATACTTACCAACGCCAAAGTTGGAAGTATCCGTAGTAGAATATTCACTGACGCCAGAGTCCAGAATTTTATAAGCAAATCATCATAGCATAAACTAATAAACGTTTAGCAATTTAAGATAAAAACAGCAATGTAGTCTGCCTCAGGCAGAACGTTTAAAGGGTGATAATATCTTCCCTTTTACGTAACTAATCTCGTACCATAGAATCTCTGTTGACCGGTTAGGGTTCGTAGTGACCATAATACTAGGTGGCGACTCCTTAAACAAGACATTTTCCCCTAAAAGAATAAGATGCTAGAAATCTGTTCTTTTTCCATAATCAAGAAAAATTTTAAGGCCGCCGTAATGTCGGGTGTGACAGAATAGCGACTCCGTTGGGGACCTTAGGATTAAGCTTTGTCTTTTGTCTTATTATTGCTATTTTGTTTGTTTGTTTGTTTGTTTGTTGTATTTATTTGTTTATTTTTCCTATATTTGCTGCTTTAGTATCCATCCTTGTTTATGTTGTCGTGCATCACTTTGAGAGCACACACTTTACAACCTAGGATAAGTGGGGGAGTACGATACCCCAATGGCTTTAGCCTGGGTAAGACTCGTGCAACCATCCAACTCTCGCTTGATTGTTTACTTGAAAGTGATTGATATGCCAAACTGATATTACTTAGGGCCTCTATCTTCACACTAGTTGTAAGCCTCATATCGACATTTCGAGGACGATCACTGAGCATGCAAGAGACCCTTTGAAACTAGATAATGACCAACCCCTTGATGCACTCAACAATTAGGATCTTCCTACTAGGTTGTCACCTTGTGAAAGGCAAGTTTGCATTTCATACGTAATTTTTTTTTTAATTTTTGCATAAATTGCATGATTTACATTTAGTAGGTTAAAATATAGGTTCCTCATTGAAACCCATCTATAACACTCGTTCGAGAAAAAGACAAATTGAAAACGAAGAAAGAGCCCAATTGGAAGCCCAACACCAAAACGAGGTGGATAATCTTAAAGAAGAAGTCGCAAGGCTTACTAGTCTACTCGAACAGGCCTTGAGAGACAAATTCAGAAAAGCAACACATATAGCTCAGCCTAAACCTATGCTCGTAAATCCCTTTAATCCACAGAATCTGGGGGCAAATATGTTGCCATCTGATTTTTAACAAGTCATGCATTTTTAACCAGCAAACCCCATGAAAATGTTGTTTACTATTGATTCTATAAAGAAGGAATCTCAAAAGAGCAAGATAGTAAAAGAAGATAGTCTGAACAAATTAGTTGCCCTAGAGCAAAGGTTGAGGGCATTTGAGGGAATTCACTTATATGATCCTATAAAAGCTGTTGAGATGTGTTTGGTGCTCAATGTTGTCATTCCCAAAAATTTTAGAGTGCCAAAGTTTGTCAAATATACGGGAACTTAATGCCCTATAACTCATCTCAAAGCATACTACAACAAAATGGCTGAGGTGGTTGATGATGAGAAATTACTGATTCATTTCTTTCAAGACAGCTTGAGTGACGCTGCCCTCACTTGGTATATACGGTTGGACAATACCAAGGTTAAAAAATGGAAGGATTTAGTTGATGCCTTCATGAAGCAATATAAGTTCAATATAGACATGAGCCCTGATCGGTCAAGCTTGCAAGCTATGGAAAAGGATAACAAGGAGTCCATAAGAGAATACACTCAAAGGTGGCGTGAGGCTGCCACACAGGTTAACCCTTTTTTGTTGGAAAAGGAGATGATCAACTTGTTTGTCAACACTTTCAAGGCCCCGTACTTTGAATACCTGGTTGGAAGCTCTGCGCAACATTTCACTGACCTGGTTGTTATAGCTGAGAGGATTGAACAAGCTACTGGGTTAGGTAAAATTTCTGACCCGACTAAGAAGAACGATTTTGGCTGGAAAAAATAAGGACACTGAAGTTGGTTGTCAAGGCACCTACCCTTCATATGAAAAAAATTATGTTGATACTAGGCTGAGAATGGTCTGCATGTGACTTCAACTAAACTGTTAAAAGAAGCCTTTGTCTAAGAGAATGGATGATTGAAAGATTTCAGAAATTCCAATCAATGATTGCTAAATGTTTAGCCCCTTTATATGTTACCATGTCAGTATTCATAGCCCAAGATATTGGCATAAGTTCTTTGTTGTTGAACTTCTTTTTCAAAGCTTTAATGAAATAATGAGTTTTTCATTCAATCGTGTTTACAACCAAACATTATTCATTTTCTTATGAGAGTTTTTCTTATAAGAACTCACGAATACACTTTGGAAGCCTTGCGTAATCTCATAGATGCAATTCATCTCTTTTACCAAAATCAGTTTTCCTATTGGAGTTTTGAAAGTTTAATCTTGCATTTTGATTTCAAAAATAATTTGATGTTTATTCAAAAACGATATTTTTGACATTCTACTTATAGAATAAAAAGTGAATCCAGCAACTCCATCATTAAGGTGACTAAATTATAAAACCAAAGAATACTGGATAAAAAAGAAAAAAGAAAAAAAGAAATGAATAAACACCCTTACCCCATGACCTTTAAATCATATGTTTTTAAATGTATAAATAATGATATGTAGTGAACTCGTTGCTCATGACTCATAAAATGCATCTTTGCAAAGACCAAACCATCACACTGGATGAGGTCAAAGTTTATTGATCATAGCTGTTTGCGCTTGAAATGAGGAAATGTCATCTTTGTTATCCCTTTCACGTTCTACAATAAGTACATACCTTGCGATCCCTTTTTGAGCCTAAATAATTTTTCTTTCATGAAAACAAATCCCGACTAGGATCACACCCCACACTGGAGGCAAGAGAAAATTTCAATTAGAAAAGAGAAAAAGCCGTGAGAAAGCCAAAAAAGCATAAGAGCTCAAGAAACTCAAATGCTAGGGGGCATGCCCAAATCACTAGAAAAAGTGACATCCAAGATAAAGTGAGTATGCCATAGCAAAGCAATAAAAAAGAAGCAGCAAATCAAAGAAGAGCGCCAAAATAAAATATGAAGGACGTTAAGAGTCAAACTGTTGATAGTGATCCTCAATCTTTGAAACCCTGAAACACTCTTTGAGCCTTATAAATCATTTTCTTTCATAGCCAAAAACCACAGCCTACGTTACGTGCCTGTAGAAGTCTTTTCTAATCAAGCAAGCAAGCAACCTAGAACAATAAACAATGCTCTCACAATGCAAAAAATACCTTTTTCATAAGATTCATGATATCAAGAATAAACTACTCATTATTATTCATGCTAATAAAAATGAATGTTAAAAAAATAGACAAGTTTTTTTCAAACAAAACCTCGAGCTTTTTCTCGAGTCCTTCACTTTGAAAACCTATAAAGGTCAACTCATGATGTATTTTCACCGAAGACCTCATTACCAAACACAAGAGCAAATAATCTCTTTTCCAAGAAAGAAAATAACCAACGAGTTGCAAATTGTTTTAGGCTCATATCGAAATAATTTTTATTTTCAAAATGCAAGATCAAGATTTCAAACTTTATTCTCGACCCATATCCTTCACCAAACTGAAAAGAAGAGAAATAAGAGAAGAGCCTCTTCAAACCATTATTTGTCGAAGTAGCTGACAGAACACACTTGGGGGCAATGACCAATACAAGGGGGCAACATTATGTTTAGAAGAAAAAAATTCTAGAAAAAAAAGATGGTAATTTCCTTCAACCAGATAAGGGGGCATTTTGGTTTACAAAAGATAGCTTGATCCTTTCAGCAAGTGACACCGAATGTTTCTAGCAGTGAAATGAGGAGTATTGAGTGGTCCTCTCAAATTATTTGATGAGTCAGAAAATCTTTAACAAGCAAGTGGGTCACGATGGGCACCAAAAAGGTTGAGTTGTGCAAACAAATCTAGAAATAGACTTACATGGGCCAACTCGAGTGGGCTAGAAGCCAAACGACAAAGATGACCCAAATCAGAGGTAGCAGGTCCTTATCAATCAAGCAACTAGAAGACTAAGAAGAAATAAGGGGCTATATTTCAAATCAGGTAAGAATGCTTGCATATCATCTAAACTTTGAGACATTGGACAATGAGTTTTGCAAATTTTATAAGAGAAAATTCTGGCGGAATCCATCAAGTGGAAGGCCAACTTGAAATGGCCAAAGATTGTAATTGCTTTTGAAAATTTTTTAGTTTTGAGAATTTTTTAACCTGGGCAGGTCGCCCATGAGAATTAGGCCACCTAAAAAATCTCTGTCTTTTTCTACCTTTTTTTAATGCGCTTTCGAGCCTTCGATCATCATTTTTAGGGCGTCTTCGAGCCCTCATCTCCTTTCAAGTGCACCTTTGAGCCCTTGACCATCCAACGTAGTGCATTTCCTGACCATCCAAAGTAGTGCATTTCCTAACCCTACCTCTCTTTTGAGTGTGCATTCGAGCTCTCACCTCTTTCGAACACGCCTTCGAGCCCTCGCTTCATTTTGAGCGCACTTTTGAGCCCTCACTTCTTCTGAAGCGCGCCTTTGAGCCCTTGCTTCCTTTCGAGCGCATCTTCGAGCCCTCATTTTCCTTTCTCTTTTTACTTAGGTAGGTCACCCATCACAATGAGACCCTTTTCTTTGTATTTGTAAAAAAAAATTCCTCGTCTTATTCTTCATCGGGTAGGTCGCCTGGAACAATTAGACCACTTACGAACCCACTTGCGAACCCCTTTTCGTGTTTTACTATTTATATCGGGTAGGTCGCCTGGAACAATTAGACCACTCGCGAAACCTTTTCGCGTTTTATTCTTCCTATCAGGCAGGTCGTCTGGAACAATTAGACCACTCGCGAAACATTTTTCGTGTTTTATTCTTCATCTGGCAGGTCACCTAGAATAATTAGACCATTCGCAAAATCCTTCGTGTTTCTTCTTCCTATCGGGCAGGTCACCTGGAACAATTAGACCACTCGTGAAACCCTTTTCGCGTTTTATTCTTCATCGGGCAGGTCACCTGGAACAATTAGACCACTCGCGAAACCCTTTTCGCGTTTCTTCTTCCTATCGAGCAGGTCGCCTGGAACAATTAGACCACTCGCAACCCTTTTCGCATTTTATTTTTCAACGGGCAGGTCTCCTGGAACAATTAGACCACTCGCAAAATTCTTCGCGTTCTTTTATCATCGGGCAGGTTGCCCAAAACAATTTAATCCATTTAAAAAACCAAAAAATAAAAAAACAAAAAGTGGGTCATCGTCTAAATGACTTGTTTCTTGATTTCTACATCTCTCTGTAAAAGTCATATGTCAATCTCCTGTTTTCAAAGTTTTCAAGACTCTGAAAAAAAAAGGCGCAAAAGTTCTTTTTATATCTACTTTTCTTTATAAATTTACTACACAAAGCTAAAAGAAAACACTTTCTAATATCTTTACGTAGTAAATATTATAAAAAGGGGGCAACTGTCATAACTCAATTTTTGACCCTTTTATTTTAATTATTATTATTATTTTATTTACTGAAAATGATAAAAAAAATGATGAAAAAAATAATAATGATGAAAAACAAGTAAAAATGAAATAAATAAAGAATGAATTAAAATTTGGGTTAAGGGCAATATGATTGGAAGTTTAAAGATTTAATTAAATTTTTGACTAGTTTAATTAATCAAGTCAAGGGTTTAATTAGAGAATTGATAAGTTTTGAGACTTCATTATGCTTGAAATTGATTTAATTAATCTAATCAAGGGTTTGATTGGAGAATTGATAAGTTTTGAGACTTAATTAAGCTTGAAATTAATTTAAATTAATCCAATCAAGGGTTTTATTGGAGAATTGACAAGTTTTAGACTTAATTGAGCATGGAATTAACTTATTCAAGGACTTTAATTGAAGAAATATTAAAGTTTGGGGTCAAAATTATAAAATTAAAATCCAAGGACTACATTGAAAATGGCGCGCAAATGCATGGGGCCAATTACAGTCTAAACCAGAGACTCAATTACAAGGCTTTCGAAACTGCACGGGTCAAAACATAAAATGGACACCTGTTATCTCCAAACGGCGTCGTTTTGAAAGGACGTTGTTCATCTTCTTTTTCTTTAAAACACTGACCGTTTTCTGCAGTAAAGGCTGAGAAACGTTGCAACAGTAATCGTCCGTTGGCTTCAATTATGGGCGCCTTAATGGTGGTCGACCCTCAGCATACCGCCCGTTACCAACCCACCGAGCTCTATATATACAGAGGAGCACCGAAAAATCAGAGGTTGGTTGGAGAGACGGGGAAAAAACCCACGAGACAGAGGAGGAAGACAGAAAAGACTGGGGGAGAAACACGAAAAAAAAAAAGCCAAAGGCTAAACAGAGAGGATAGAGGAACGAAAAAGAACAAAAAAAATGAAAGAAGGAATAAAACGCAAGGAGGAACTGGGGGAGAAGGTCACGAGAAGAACAAAAAAAGGAAAACAGAAAGGACCCCGGGGATAAACAGAGAAAAACTAGAAGACAAACAAAAACGAGGACAGGGGACGACGAGCGGAAGACGAGTAACTTAGGGGGCACCACCTTCGCCCCTTCCCATTGAACTCACAGAGGAAGAACAAAGGCAGAAAACACAGGAGACAGAGAGAGAACTAAGAAACCAGGAAAGAAAAACAGAACCGGGAGGAGACTAGAACACGAAAAAAAGCCAAGAGGGGACGTAGATGAAGGAGCAGGAGCGAAGAACACTGGGAAACAAAAAAAGCAGAGAAAAAGAAAGAAAAACAAAAGCAGAGGAAAGCCACCGAGACCAAAACCATTGTTGCTACTGTCTTCGGTATTTCCAGAGCCAGGTAAGTAAGCTTTTATTTCCCTGCTTTTCATTTTAATTCACTTCCTACTGTACATTCTAATTTTAATTTCTTTATCTGCTTATGCACGCGTGATTTAGTTCACACGTGTTTCATGTTGCCCAGCTGGGCCACTGGCTTGGGCCAGTGACCGGGCCGGGCTGGCTGGGTCCAGCCCAGCCCATATGGGTTACGTAATACTTACCAACGCCAGAGTTGGAAGTATCCGTAGTAGAATATTCACTGACGCCAGAGTCGGGAATATTATAAGCAAATCATCATAGCATAAACTAATAAACGTTTAGCAATTTAAGACAAAACTAGCAATGCAGTCTACCTCAGGCAGAACGTTTAAGGGGTGATAATATCTTTCCTTTTACGTAACCAATCCCGTACCATAGAATCTCTGTTGACCGGTTAGGTTTTCTAGTGACCATAATACTAAGTGGCGACTCCTTAAACAAAACGATTTCCCCTAAAAGAACAAGATGTCATAAATCTGTTCTTTTTTCATAATCAAGAAAAATTTTAAGGCCGCCGCGATATCAGATGCGACAATACCCCCCCACAACAAGTATGTTCCTAGCTAATGTGGGTTCAGCCAGGAAAGGGGCTTTATGCTTTAAAAGACATCTTTTCATAAGAGAAAAGACCCTCGTGTAAATTTGAGCCTATTCATCTTACATTCTTTTGTGTAATTAATAAAGTTTAGGAAAACTTCAAAGAATCATGAGCTTGGGCTTTCATGTCTAGTTGATAGGATTTAAAGATTAATCCTTTTATAAAAAGATCTTAAATAGCTTTGTATTCATTTTAGTCATGTTAGTTTCATGTTGCCATATTTTAAATTTTTTTAAAAAAAAAAGCTACCTTGAGTTCTTTATTTCTAGATATCATCACTTTAGATCTAGAGTGTTGCACCTTACATAAATTTAGGATGTTAGAAATTAAAAGGAATATGAAAAATAAAGTTGTCACCTAGTTCTTTAAGCAGACTAAGAATCCTAAAATATACACTGGTTTTAAAAATTTGAGTAAGTGTTTGGTTTTGTTTAAAGGAAGATAAAAATCACCTTTACCCATTATTTTTTTTAAAAAAAAGTTACATTTGCTATATGTTTTTGTTCTTTTTTAAACAAATAAATATTTACATACACATACATAAATGAAAAGGTGAAAGCATAGTTTTATTAAATGCAAAACACAAGGTAAATATAAATAAAATAAAATATTTAAAAATAAAGTTTTACACACATATGAATACATAAAAAGAAAATAACATAGTTTTACAAAACAAAGCTAACATTTTATCGATGTGAGAAAAAATAAATAAAATAAAAATTTGTGGATGTATTAATGGTAAGCATGCATGAATATTGTAAGGTGCATTGTTTTTCATTTGTGAATAGTCAAAACAATGCAAAAACCCTACTGAAAAAGAAGAAAATAAGGATTTAGTTTATCTTAGAGTTGGTTCCGGATAGGTAGGAACTGTTATGGTAGAAGAGATGGTAGTGTGCTGGAGGTGGTTTGGTTTTCTCTTTACTTCAAGTTTCTCTCTCTTTAGTTTTTGCATAATTTCTCTTTTTCCTCTTCTTCTTTTTTTCCCTTCAACTACTTTCTATCATAGAACATTTTCATTTTCAACCCAAAACTCTTCTTTTTCCCTAACTTTTTTTTTATTTCGAGTTTTTTCTTCTCTTTTTCATATTCCTCTTTTTCTTTCACCTCTCTTGCCTTCGGGTTCAATGTATCCTTACTTCTCCTAAGTTAAACCCTTGTTTATTTTTCCTCTCACTCTATCTTGGCATTTTCTCTCTCGAGCTTGGCTCTTCTTACTTCTTGATTTATACCTTTATTTGTAGGCAACAAAGAAGCTTTTAGAACCTTTCCTGGTAAAATGATCGTAGCCATTGGTTCCCTTGGGTTAATCTTAGCCCCCTGCTTTGGTTATACACTTTGTCCAAGTATGCTTGGATTGACCTTTTCACACCAGTTTCAAAGAGTTCAAACATGTGGTTTTTGCTGAAATGAAGTACATATGAAAGGAAAAGAAATTTTATGTTGTTAGTCATTTTTTGAAGGCACAAGACAGATAAAAAAAAAAGGTCAAAGTCCATCTAAAGCAATGAAAAAAATTAAAAAAAAATTTGCAACAATCATGCGGGGGGAAGATGGTATTATTCAAAAGCATGTAACAAAACGATATTTTTTTGGGTGAATTTTATTTATTTATTTATTAAAATGGTGTCAAACAACGTTGTTTTGTACATGACACGTTGTTTCCTTTAAATATAAATTTCAGGTTTTCAAACAAGCCCCTCAATTTTGTTATTTTTTTTCAATTTGGCCTTTGAATTTTTAAATTTTAGCAAATTTCAACTCTTTTTTATTTCATTCAATTTCATCCATGATAGCATAAAGTGGTCTCTGCATTTAGGCATCTTTTCCAATTTGATCCTTGACTTTTTAATTTTTAATTATTTAGTCAATTATAGCCCTTTTCTCATTTTTTTTTTCAATTTCATCCCTAATTGTATTTTTTTATTCTTTTCTTTTTTAATTATTCTTTTATATTTTTTAAAAAATTATGTGGTTGAAATTTGTTTAGAGAGATTTTTAACATTAGATGAAGAGATATGGTCACTCATAAAATAGAGCGATGAATATGTAAATGATTTGAATGAGTACTCTAAACATGATCAATTTAGCTCTAAATTTTAAAAACACACACGAATTTCAATCAATTAAGTTCTATATTTTTCTCAAAACAATCAATTTAATTATATATGTATAGAAGTATTTTAGCTGAAAAACAGGGTCAATGGTGATTTTGTACTGTGCTACTTAATCAATATAATTTAGTTCGTTAATGTCATATTTTAATTTTAATGTAATGAAAACAAATCATGAAGGTAATAGAATACTGATACATGAACATGCAATGAACTTAACAAAGGTTAAGAGAAAATTGAAGAATTTCGTCTTGAACAATCTAAAGGACTCAATTACTACAAATTTGAATTGAGTTGGAAGGAAGTAAAAGTTTCTATAAGATTTTGTGGTTGGTGTTTTTTATTTTGTAATGTATCAAAATAATATTTTTTTATTTTTAAAAAATTATTTTTAAAATTAACACATCAAAACAATTCAAAATATATAAAAAAATTAACTTTTAATAAAAAAAATTAATTTTTTTTTAAATACAGTCGAGTTTCCAAACGCTTACTAATATGCTTTCGTTCGAGTTTTGTCATTTAATGTGTCGCGAATGGATCCACGTAGATTTTTATATTCCAAACCCCATCTCGACCGTTCACTGCCCTGGGCAAATTCCATCTTCTTTGATCTTCCAAAGCCAAATTCTTCCTCGGTCCACTTACAGTATAGGCATTTAATGAGATAATAGCATAATAAATGTGTGTACTTTAAAAAAAATTATAATAAATTTGTCAAAATTTAATTTTTGACAAAATATCTTCGTATCGTAAATTTTATTTTAAAAATATAAAAATTCTCGTATCCATTTAAAAAATAATAATTTTTGAGACACATAAAATTGAGTAATTGAAACCACTAATAAATTGAGTAA
>Ga0325400_1007225_pt1 | contig 10615 bp, 5 predicted proteins | sample PopdelMetagenome_2_FD_205662 | JGI IMG/M metagenome (GOLD analysis project Ga0325400, IMG submission 205662) | Populus deltoides microbial communities from Bellville, Georgia, United States - Xylem-PdKOR-R1 | ecosystem: Host-associated > Plants > Phyllosphere > Stem > Wood/Secondary xylem...
CATGACATGCAAAATTTCCCTTAGTTTGTTGGTCTTTTGTGTCAAGAGGACAGCATGAAATGCTGGAAAAAGGAAAGGATAACAAACGTAACAAGTATGAGCTTGATTGGTCATGTTCTTCCTCCACATCTTTCAACCTCCAAAATCACTAACTTTACTTCACAAAATGTTACTCTAAAACCCATTCTCTTCACCAATCTCTTCTCCTTAGCCCTCACTGTTACCTTAAATTCTCCATTGCCTTCCTTGGCTATCCCTTCTCTTAACTCTCAGCCTCCCCTTCTCTCTCCTACAACCCCATTTTCTCAGTCCAAGAACTTGCAGATTGGGCTAGAAAATGGGTATGTTAATTAGAATTCATGTGTTCTTCAAAGGGTTCTTTTTTGTCCCCACTTTCTGGGATTAAATGTGGGTGTTTTGGTTTGTATGGCTTTGTTGTTTTCAATCGAAACTTTTGACTCTGTGCAATTTTCTGATGTTGCAGGAAAATTAGGCCTTGCCCGTCAACAAACCCAGGTTGTGTTTCAACGAATCCGCAATCTTCATCATTTTCATTCCCATGGAGGATTCCTGAGAATGATACAGAGAATGCAATTCAGGTTTTAAAGTTGAAATACATGTTTACTTATCTTCCATTGTGCTAAATTATCCCTAATTTGGTTTACAGTTTACTATTGCAGAAGTTAGAGGAAGCAATCCTGAAAACGCAGAGAAATGCCAAGATTCAAGTCATTGAAGATACCCCAAATGGTATTTCGACTAAACTGAATTTGTAAACTTATAAATCTACAGTCTACACCATATATATGCAGCCATACCTAACAACTTCTGAAAGACACTGAACACTATGACCTATGGATTATTTGGAAGAAGAAGAAGACACAAGAGATACAAAAACAAGTTTAGGACTTTAATATACTTCGTTGTGCATTTTAGATGTGATTGTGATAATAGATGCATTGATTCATGCTAATTTTAGTTTCTATGAGTCATTTTTTTGGTCCTTTCAGGGAAATATTTACAAGCTGAGGTTGATGGAGGGTTTGATCCGGATGTCCTTGAGTTTTTGGTAAGAGGAGATGTAGTTGCGTATAGGACTATGGCCACAAAAGTAACCTATGTCTACCCTTTCACAACAGCATTTGGGGATTCAAAAGGACAAGAAGAAAGAATGAAGAAAATCTTGAATGAATTAGGCTGGTATGCTCCAAGTTTTGATTCCATGGATTAGATTTATGTTATATTTTCTGTGAAACAACATAATTAAATTTAGTCATTTTAATTACACAATATTCATTCAGATGTTTTGTTGTTATTGACCTGATATTTTATTGCAAAAGACACAAATCTCGGCTAGTAGAGACTGCAGTTTTGAGTGTGCTTCATCAATTTGTGGATGTTGTCAGGGATATCAGTGAAAACCTTCATCTAGTGGTTTTCACTGGCTCTGACTAATCGTTAGTTACGAGAACAACATAAGGATTTGAGTCCAACTTCCAGACTTGTTTAAGCACTTGATTTTAGAAGTTTTTGTTTGGAGAGTCTGTTCTGATCATAAAAATTACGGTCTTAAATTATCTTGAAAACCATGATGATGGACAACATTTTGGACCAACATTTGCATGACTTGTAATACCTTCTCAAATTCATAATTTAGATTAGATGCGAGATAAGATGACTAGATAAGTGGGAAAGGCATCTAAGGTGATGTATCATACATTCATAACATGCAACCATCTTGCTGCTCATTTCCAGCTGAAAGGGGGAAAAGAAGAAGCGAAAACCCACTTTCAAGTGTTCTTAGAACTCCATTTCAGAATGAGTGACAAATCAAAAGCACCTCCGTGTAGCTTTGATTAGAAATAAGATTTGAACTTCTATAGGTGAAAGAAAAAGTTCATGATGAGGGCGAAATAGATGAAAGATCATTTGGTATGCAGTTGCAATTGCAATCCATTATGCAGAATGTAGGTGAAATAACATTTTCATAAAGGATATGAAAATGGTAAGATCATTTCTTACTAGAAACAACACGTGCCACAACTAAAGTTCAAGCAAACTTGGTAAAGATCATTTGTTGCTTGAGTGCTGTAAAGCATATCCGTTGTCATGTGTAAGTTAAAAAGATATTTTGCTTGAAGCTTGTGTGAGGTTTTATGGCATCCTTGTGTTTCAGACTCAATATTATCATTATTTGTTATGTTCGTTTTATAAAGGTTGATTTTCTAATAATGGCTTGGCTTAGCAATGAGTTTGCTGTTGCTTTTGTTACAGAGTATTCTTAACTTGATTTGGAAGTTCCAGCTTTCTTTTAAGTTTATTGTCCATGTTTTGTTTTAGGTAGAAAATGACTAGGGTGAAGAAACTAGACATGATTAATCATCAATTTATTGGTTTTATTTGTTTGAATTACTGATTAATTACTATCATGTCTACATTTAGAAGGATGAGGAAATGAGGGAAATGAACATCTGGAAAATTTCTAGTATTGCTTCGATATATGTGAGAAGTTGCGAATGGCTATATTTTTCTGAAAGCATGAGCCTAAGAGTTCAACTGGGTCACCATTAGAAGTGAACTTCATTATCATATAACTGCTCTTTTCAGAGTCATGAGCTATTGTTTTCTTCCTCTGTGCAAGGAGGACAATTGTCACTGTCACCTTTGGATTTTCTCATGTTCAATGATAGTGAGGCTTATATGAAGTATGAACAAGTTATATGCCTAAAATCTGGTTATCAAATATCCGCTCTTGACCAAACATCTTATAAATTTCTACGCATCATTCTCAATGGCTAAAATCTTTTCAGGACTGCAAAGTGGTGAATGCTTGATAATTTCATGGAAAGTAATGGATATATGGTTATGCACTTGTATCTTCACTTATCTAGCTGTCTAGCAGGTGATGAAATTTGTTGAAAGAAAGTGGGAAATTATTTATTCAATGATTATAAGGACTTGTATGGACTGTGCCTTGGAGGTTAAAAATTTGATGAAATTTGTTGTAAAACAAGCAGAAGGCAATGCCTGCAAACCCTTTTCTTGGAGGTTAAAAACTGGACTGGTCAACTGCAAATTCCAAGGCGTTCATGCTTGTCAATCTAACCAAATATGAGCAAAAATTTATAATGTTGGTGGGCCAACTCGACAGAATTTATCAGACAGAAGGAAAAACTTTTATTTTCTGCAAAAACTTGCTTATCAGGACAGGAAGATCTGCTCTCTTCACTCGTTAATAATTCCAAATTCTGAAAATAAGCCCGCAAGTTGCATGACAGAGATCTACTGTCACCTTTGCATGAAGGTTTTGCATTAAAATCCATTAATGTTTAGCCTCATGTTCCAAATTATATGTTTCTATACATATTATGTGAATTGGATGCAAGTAACCAGTGTTTTGTCTTTCAAGTTAGGGAAGTGGAGTGACTGTTCAGACCTTCAATGGTGAACGAATGAACCATTCCATCAAAAAACAACTATGCACTCTCTTGTATCTCTTTCTAGTTGCCCCCACAACCTCTATAGTTTCCTTGATGGGAAGAAAACCATGGTTGATGAAGATTAGTATTAAAAGCTGCTTTCCCTTGTGCCTGTTTATGGCTAACATCACATCAAATTATCATCCTAACGTCTTTTTTTTTGTGGGGTTTAATTTCTGATTCCTTTCATGCTGGACTTGCCTGAAGAACAACATGTCTGATCTCAGCAGCAAATAATATCTTCTCAATCACTTTGTCAAAGTAGAAAACAGAAGAAGACAGCTCTGATTGAGTATAAGTTGGTTTTTCATACCATAAAAAGTTGTAAAGATACCACTCCCTAATGAAATTCTCTTATCGTGAAATGCAAAGCCTATAATCTGTGACCGAGTAAACTGCACCTGAGTTGAACTGCTATCTTTCATGTATATCTTGTTTTACCCAAGGACTAACATAGAAAATGCCAAAAATTGCTGGATTGTAATTTCCTAAACGAATATAAGAAAAATGGCAAGGCACTTATGATATACAGATTGAACCTCGCAACTCTTCTCATCCCCATAAGGTAAGTCCAACCAAGTGCTAAACTGGCAGCATTATCCTTCATTCCAGACGTTTACAGTCATATCTAGGATTGGACTCTCATTGTTGAGCAAAATCTTATCTATATTAGCAATGAAATGATGGATAAATACAAGCCTTGAACGCAAAATTACCAAGCTAATCCATCTATCGCATTGTGCTTGAACACATGAAATTCCCAATATGAAGGAAATTACAACGCGAACATTAACAAGAAAATCTGAGACCGGGATCCTTGAAACTTGTCATTTAAGCAAAGCATAGCTACCATGTTCGGATGAGTAGTTGGTGAATCGAAAATGCTCATATGGTTAAGCAAATCTATGCTAAATTTATTACCTCGGATATCACTCACTGAGCATTTTGATGTTCTTGGATTTGGTACAATAAATTATAAATCGAGGATGAAAAAAGAAAGCTCCATTGTTCAATTTAATTAAAGAAATTCAATATTTCTGCATATAAATAATGCCTTCTTCTAATTTCTGAACTAGGCAGATATAATGTTAGACAAAATTAAAAAAAAAATGAAATTGAAAATAGACGTGTAATATAAAAAAGAAAAATGTTACTCATAAAATTTACACCATTCTTTTTTATTTTTCTGTCTTGGACACTAGATTAATTTGTTTTCCATATTTAGCTAACTGTCAATACTGTTTACCAGAGTTAAAAACAAACCATGGTCAGGGTTTAACCATGCACAAAACATTCCATTTTTTTTGCATATAAATAATAGAAAATCCACTCTACTTTTTCATTAAAAAAAAATATTAATATACACAAGTAGAATTTCATTTTTTTTGAGAATTCTAAATTCTCATAGCTTCCCCAAAAGAAAAAAAAAAAAACCCTCCTTTTAGTTTTATTTGATCCAGGGGCCAAAATCAACAATTTTGCAGCTAAGTCGTCAATGGGGTCTCTTTGATTCAAGTTTCTGATAACGGGTAATTTTTATTTTTCTCTGCTTTTGATATTTTTTTTTACATGTTTTGCTTACATTATGCTTTTGCACTTACATTATGCTTTATTTGGGATTGCTTTGCTAGTTTATAACGTGTTTTAATAATATGTGGGTTTCTAGTGAGAATTTAACTTTGAACGTGAGTTACTTCTTGTTGTTAGAATTTACGTACCTCATTGTGTGTTAAATATTGGGTATGTTTTGTTTTTGGTAAATTCATGTCAATCTGTGAAGCGAATAGTTTTTGCTTGCCTTGATTTTAGTTGAATACTTGTGTTTGTGTTCAGTTATGGATTGAGGGTTGTGTTGTTTTGAAGAAACTTGAGTTTCTGAGAGAGTTGTTTGAATGGGATACTTGTTGACACCTTGAGTTTTGTTCTCTCATTTCTTGTTGTTTCTTAGAGATCAAGCAGATTGTTGGTATTTTTTTGTTTGATCTCCCACCTGTTGATTTGTTTCATGGTCCTACCATAATTGAGAATCGTTCATGGCGTTGTGATTATACATTTTTGGAATGATGTGTTTTTGAATCCGTTTTGCTTATCTTGGAAGTTCGATGATGTTTTCCGTTAATTCCATGGGATCATTTATAGAAGTTAAGATCAACAGATGTTAAATTAATGTAATTGATGGATCACAAGAAGCAATCGTTTGTTATTCTGTTTTTGTCATTGTGGTCTTTATTAATCATGGCCGTAATCATGGCCGTGTTGTTCGGCGTGAATCTCGGTCATTATTTTTCTTCTTTTCAGATAGATTCCTAGTTTTGGATTCATTTTTGATGCATCAGGACTTGCCATTTGAAGGCAGCACCCTGATGATGCATGTGGGGCATTCAGACTTTTTTTTCCCTTCTTTACAGGGATAGTTTCCTTCTTTTTTTTGTATCATTTTTGCCAAATTGAAGGCAGTTTCTTGATGATGCAGGTAGGAACTTCAGGTTTTGGATTTGATAGTTGTGATTAAGATATCAACAACATTGCATTGGCTTGTACTTACAAAGGACAGCCAACAGTGTGACCGGTTGAAAATGGAATGTAATAAAGAGGAGGCATTTAGAGTTAAAGAGATTGCAGAGAAGAAGTTTATAGAGAGGGACATTGCCGGGGCAAGAAGATTTGCAATGAAGGCTCAAAAACTGTATCCTGCACTTGATGGTCTTCCACAACTTTTAGCAACTCTTGATGTGCACATGGCTGCTGATAACAGAACAAATGGAGAAGTGGACTGGTACAGAGTCCTTGATGTTGAACCGTCAGCAAGTGAGGACACAATCCGTAGACATTACAGGAAACTGGCTCTCATTCTGCATCCTGATAAAAATAAAGCAGTTGGAGCACATGGGGCATTTAATATTATATCTGAAGCCTGGAATCTGTTGTCCAATAAAGCCAAGAGAATCGCCTATGACCAGAAGCGGAATGTAACAGATATGGATCAAAAAGTTCCACATTGGAAATCATCAGTGCCAACTGGTCATGATAACAATTCCAATGCACGGAGCCAGAAGAATGCTATGCGCCCGAAGCCTGCGCCCCCTCCCCTGTTTTCCAAACCCAATACCTTTTGGACAATCTGCAATGCATGTAAAACACAATTTGAGTACCTTAGAACTTATCTCAACCACAGCCTTCTTTGTCAGAACTGTCATCGGTCCTTCTTGGGTGTTGAGACGCCTCTCCCATCCATGGATGGAAATGGCCCATCCCCTATATGGACTTCTTACAGCCAAGAACATAATTCTACTTGGCATGTAAGGACTGAAAATTCCACAAATATGGGACCTAAGTTTCAGTCAGGAGCATTTTCTAAAGATGGCGGTTTTGGAAGTGCACCGTCAACATTGTCAGGTGCTCAATCTAAGCAATTGAAAAGAAAGCATGAAGAGGAATTCCTTTACCGGAAAACAAAAACAGTTGCTGATGGAGCTTCTGGATTCAGTGGTTATGGTTCCAGTTCTGTACTGAAAGGAGACAAGCTGCAGAAGAGAAGGTGCATTGATGAGCGAAGGGCAAACAGTAATGGAAGAGAGACAGCAAAACAGGTGGCTAACAGAAATGAAAGAGTTGGTGAATCTGGTTCTCAAAAGAGTAGTTTAGAAGCAGGAAGGAGAAGCATTTCTGGCAACCATAAAGTTAATAGCACAAGTGAGTTGTCACAAATAGAAATTCGAAAGATGTTGATGGAGAGGGCTAAGAAGGATATTTCCAAGAAGGTGAAGGAGTGGAGCAGTGTGGCTACTGCTCTAAAGACTTCAGAAAAGGATATCAAGAAGGAGGGAGGAAAGCAGAAGGATGGCACAAAAGCTGATGCGAAAGAATGTCCAGAGTTTCTAGATTCTAAGAACAGAGCTCACACCACTGAGCCTTCACCAATTAATGCTAATGATGATCCAGATACAAACATCAATGATTGGCCAGTCATGAGTGTTCCAGATCCAGATTTTCATGATTTTGACAAGGATCGCACAGAGAGTTCATTTGGTGATAACCAGGTTTGGGCTGCTTATGATGATGATGATGGGATGCCTCGGTATTATGCCATGATTCACAGTGTGATATCACGGAAGCCTTTCAAAATGCGGATTAGTTGGCTTAACACCAAAAGCAACCGTGAATTGGGCCCTCTAAACTGGATTGGTTCCGGATTTTACAAGACCAGTGGAGACTTCTGGATAGGGAAGCATAAAGTCAACAAGTCTCTTAATTCTTTCTCTCACAAGGTGAAGTGGGTGAAGGGTTCAAGAGGGACTATTCAAATCTATCCTGGAAAGGGTGATATTTGGGCTGTTTATAAAAACTGGTCTCCCGATTGGAATGAGCGTACCCCGGATGAAGTCATACACAAATATGACATGATGGAAGTGCTTGAGGACTACAAAGAGGAGAGAGGAGTTGCTGTTGCTCCTCTTGTTAAAGTTGCTGGTTTCAAGACAGTGTTTCGCCAGCATCCTGACTCGAGCAAAACCAGGACAATCCCAAGGGAAGAGATGTTTAGGTTTTCTCACCAGGTACCGTCAGTTCTGCTCACAGGTCAAGAAGGTCAAAATGCTCCCAAGGGTTGCTGGGAACTTGATCCTGCTTCTACTCCTTTGGAGCTACTTCAGGTATTATCAGAAGTTCAGCTGGATGGAATGATGGAGACTGCTGAAAAAGATAAGGAAAAATATTTATCTCGTGATATGACAAAAGTTAATGAAGAGTTTGTTGAATATGTCAACACAGTCGAGGAAAAAGGTGTGGTGGCAAAGGCTGCTAGAGGAGATGTAGCTAATGCTAGGAAGAATAAGAGGAAGGAAACAAATGAAGACACGGTAATGGTGTATAAACGGAGGTGATGAAAGAAATGGGAAAAAAAGAGAATAGAAGTTTCTCTGTTAGGTACTTAAAACTGAAGCACTTGACAGTTTTTTCCAAGTAGTTGAAGTAGTGTTAGAAGAAATTGAAGTTAGAGATCACTCCAAGCCATGTTGTCAGAAGACTTTCTTTTTAGAATTCCCTCGAAGTATAATGGGGAGTCATCATACAGAAATTGATTCAGCAATTCTTTCCTTTTCTATACATTGGCTGGACTGGAATTTTGTTTGAAGTTACAGGATGCCCTCAAGGCTTTATCTTAGCTTTGTTTGTTGCTTGAAGGCAGTTTGGAGGGCTGAATTTACACACAGGGTAGCAGAGTTTATAGCTTGACATCCAATAGGCTAAGCTCATTTATTGCTGCTCACTGATGCTCTTAATACTGTTTTATGGATACCCTCCAAAAGAATAATTTTTTTTACAGCTAGTCAATTTTGTGTTATAGGAACTGCACCTTTTAATTCTTTTACACCAGAGAAAGGCCCCAGAATCTGTTACTTCTTTGATACACAGAACATACACAACATCCCACCCTCTTCTTTCTCCTATATTCTGGTGTGTCAAGCAAATTATTTCTCATTTAGCTTATGACTCCAATCTTGCATTCTAACTGCACGCTAACCAGGGGTTTGTTTTTAATCGTTTATGATTTACCTATTCTCTCATGGAAAGATTGGCAGCATACCATTTTATTTCTCTAGTCATTACTGGTATGGTTGCAGAAGCTAAACTAGTGTTGGTGTCCCTCAAAAATCTTTTGAACTACCGGTGAGTTTCTCTTGCTCTCCCCTCACTGCATATAGCTCTAGGTCGAGCGTCCCGCTGATATATTACTGCAAGGTGTGTAGAACACAAAAAAGTGCATGCATGCGCTCCTGTTATTTAATAAATTGTAGAGGCTAATGAACAGTTGCATCTCCTGTAACCTAGCATCACCCTGCTCCTCTGTGTGTTCTCTCGTGTGATAGGGAAGGAGCATCTCAAAGGGAGCAGTTAAAAGAGGGTTTCTTTTAGAAGATGGATAGTCAAAACTGTGGAGCATATCAAGCAACAATGAAATATGCCTTCGCCCATTTGATCAAAACAAAAAAGAAAAGCTTTTTAGAAAGATGCAAAGCATCATGTGATGATGGCACTACGTCGTATAATTGGTTATTAAGTCTGCGGAATTGACAGGGTGATAAAGGCATGGTACGTACACATTAACCTTTTATTCTATTCTTCATTCAACCTAATCGAGAACTAATCTTAGGTTATGATTTATGAATTATTCGAGTTAATTCAGATTAAATAAAAAATAATTAATGTTTTAAGTTTTTTTAAAAAAATTAAATTAGTTTTGATTGAAGCAAATAACATGGTACTACTAGGTAGATTAAGTTTAATAACAATGTAGTTAATTCTGAGAAATGAATCTTAATTGGTTAAATTTTAACTTTGCTCTATAAAAATTATCAGTTTGAGTCTCATAAACCGTAAGGTTATTAGAGACTTACATAATTACTAATATTAGGGTTTGTGAGATTAGTTGAGATACAAACAAGCTGGTTCGGACATCCATTTAATTAATTTATTTTTTTGCATAAAACTATAACAAATAATATAAGATTATGATCCATGATAGTGATGGACATTAGAATTCTTTTTTTAAGCAAAGATAGAATGGCATTTCCCATTTGAACGTGCAAATATGAGTAATTAATATTTTAGACTTGATAGGCAGTAGTAGCTAGCAGTAGTGTCTGTTGCCATATGTCAAAGAAATGTTGCCAGCCGAGACACTTGAAAATTGACGTTTTGTGTGACCAAACTTGATTGCTTCGTAAGTATGGTTTTATTTCTGGGTGGTTGTTTGGGAAGAAACCGTGTTCCATATAAAATTGAATATTTTTTAAAATTAATTTTCTTATATTTTTTTAAATATATTTAAAAAATTATTTTAATATTTTTCAAGAAAAAATACTTTAAAAATAATAATGATCATAATGATATTCCCATTACTCTTGTTTATTGGAAACAAATTATCTTGGCATAGCTTGAATTTCTTTTAAAAATGGTAAAAAATTTGTAAAATTATCATTATTATTATTATAGTATTATTATCAAGCAGAAGACTCGTCGAGCTTTGTACTCTTTCTTTCTTTCTCTCTTTGTTATGCTTCATGCTATACAAAATTCTTAGTATTCTTCCATTCTCTGAATTCACAAATTGTGTAAAATTAATCCGTTTCCTT
>Ga0325400_1007227_pt1 | contig 10614 bp, 7 predicted proteins | sample PopdelMetagenome_2_FD_205662 | JGI IMG/M metagenome (GOLD analysis project Ga0325400, IMG submission 205662) | Populus deltoides microbial communities from Bellville, Georgia, United States - Xylem-PdKOR-R1 | ecosystem: Host-associated > Plants > Phyllosphere > Stem > Wood/Secondary xylem...
TCTCGGCTCTGCCGGGCGACTTCCTGCGCGTGTCCGAGGACGTCCGCCGCATCCACCGCGAGATCGTCGCCGACTTCCGCGCGGAGGAACGCCCCTCCGGCGACGTGCTGGACGACTACCTGCTCCGCGCGCAGGAACTGCTGACCGGGTCGGTCCAGGGGCGGGCCTTCGCGGGCGCCGTCGAGCTCGTCCGCGACGACGACACCCTGCAGGCCCTGGGCGAGGACCTGGCCGCGATCCTCGCCCACGACTTCGCCGGTGAGCTGTCCACCGAGCAGCGCACCGCGTTGCGCACGACGTCGGACACCCTCGGCGACGGCATCGAACTCGTTCTGGAGCAGCGCCGGCGACTGTCGGCGTCGCTGCGATCGCACATCCTGCGCCACGACCCGCTGCGGGACCGGGAGCTCGACGAGGCGTTGCGCGCGGCCGCCGAAGCCCTCACCGACTGGGTCGCGACCACCGGGCCCCGGGCGACCCTGACCCTGGAACTGCCGATGCCCACCGCCCGGATCTCGGTCGGCACCCTGCGCACCCGGCTGCACGACCCCGCCGACGACGCGAGTCCCCCACCGTTGCGCGAGCACGACGAGGATCCCGTCGAGGTGTCCTCCTTGGACGAACTGCGTCGGTTCGGCGGACCGGACTTCGAACGGTTGCGATCGGCCCTGGTCCAGGCGAGGGAAACCTCGGCCGCGGCGGTGTTCGACGACCTCCCCGACGACCTGCGCCGACCCGCCGACCTGATGGGTCTGCTGCACCTCGCGGTCTCGTCCGCCGGAGCCGACCCGAGCGCACCCACCGGCGACGTGGTCTACCGCACGGTCCGGCCCGGCGGCGTCGTCCGCCGGTACCGCGGCCCCGACCTCAGACTGCCGAACGACCAGCAGGAGACCTCCGCATGAGCAGTACCGCCACCAGCACCGACGAGTGGACCGAACGCGAGGCGCTCGAGGCCGCCGACGTCGAGGGCGAGACCCGTCTCGACGAGGACGGGCTGTTCCCCGGTGACACGGGCACGCTGCCCGCGGCGGCCCGCAGCGTCCTGGTGCAGCTGCTCAAGCGCCGCTACCTCTGCGCCGAACAGCATCCACGGCCGTGGCGGATCCTGGTCGAGAACCAACAGGCCGTCCAGGCCCGCTTGAACGACATGTTCCTGGACCTCGTCGTCGACCACGACCACCAGGTCGCGTACAAGCAGCAGGCGGTCCCGCGGTCCGGCGACCGGTTCCCGACGTTGCTGTTCGACCAGCCGTGGACGCGGGAGGAGACGATCCTGCTGATCTGCCTGCGCCGGTTGGCCCGCTCGCGCGCAGCCGCCGGGGACGTCCAGGTGTTCGTCGAACGCGCGGAACTCATCGACGAGGTCGGGCACTTCCGGCCGTTGTCCAGCACCAACCAGGTCCGCGACGAGCAGCAGGCCGCCGTGGGGGTCGACAGCCTGCTGCGGCAGGAGGTGCTGCTGCGCACGGGGGTCGACGGCCGGTACCGCGTCTCCCCCATCCTCGAGGTGCTGCTGCCCGTCGACGTCGTGCAGCGCATCGTCACCCAGCTCACCGGCGAAGGAACCACCAGCAGCGAGGACGACCTGTGACCGACGGCACCGCCATCCCCGGTCTGGCACTGGCCGGTGCGAGTGCGCAGCAGTGGCACGTCGCGCACGTGCAACTGGTGAACTGGGGCGGGTTCGACGGTTTCCACCGCATCGAGTTAGACCCGCGCGCCAACCTCATCACCGGCGCGTCCGGGACGGGGAAGTCGACCAGCCTGGACGCCTACATCGCGGTGATGATGAACACCGCCACCGCCTTCAACGGCGCCAGCAACGACGCCGTGACCGGGCGCGCTCGCTCTGCGACGCAACGGAACCCGTTGTCGTACGTGCGCGGCAAGCTGGACGAGGTCCTCGACGAACGCACGGGCCGGAACCGCGACGCGACCCTGCGCGGACGGGACGCGAACGGGAACCCCGCCAACGCGTGGTCGGGGTTGGCGTTCACGTTCCGGCACACCAGCGGCCAGACGATCACGACGATGCGGTTGTACTTCGCCCCCGCCTCGGCCAAGGACCCCCGCGACGTCAAGGACCACCTGGCGAGGTTCCGCGGCGACTTCGACCTGAAACTGGTCGAACCGTTCGCCGAGCGCCGGTTCGACCGCAAGGCGATGCGCCGCGAGTTCGAGGGTCTGGACTTCTACGACTCCTACGCCAGGTTCGCCGCCGAACTGCACCCGGTCCTCGGGATCGGCGCCGACGGCGACGGCACGGCCGCCATCAAACTCCTGGGGAGGATCCAGGCCGGCCGCGAGGTGGTCTCGGTCGACCAGTTGTACCGCTCGATGGTGCTGGAACGTCCCCGCACGTTCGAGGCGGCCGACGCGGCGATCGCGCACTTCGCCGACCTCGAGGCCACCTACGAGACGATGAAGACCGCCGAGGAGCAGATCACCATCCTCGGCGAGGTCCCCCGCCTGCACACGGCCCTGCTGAAGGCGCAGGACGCCATCTCGCTGGCGGACGCGCTCGACGCGCGCGGCACGTCGGAGCGCAACGCCTTCGGGTTGTGGGTCTCGCGGACCGAACGAGGCCTCCTCGACGTCGAGGTGCGGGCGGCCAAGGAGACCAGGGACGCGGCCGACGAAGCGCGGCGTCGGGCGCGAGCGGACCGGCTCGCGCTCGACACCCGGTTCGCCGAGAACAAGCGTCTGCTCGACGCCCAGGGCGGCGGGGCCCTGGAGGCCCTGGGGCTGCGCTTGAAGGCGGCCGAACAGGACCACGCCGAGGCCGAGGCCGCTTGGCGCGCGTTCGGCGAACAGACCCGCGCCCTGGGCGACCTACCGGCGGACGCCGAGGAGTTCGCTGCGCTGCAGCGGGTCTCGGCCGACTTCGTCCGTGAGCTCCCGGCGACCCTGCGCCGGCTGGACGAGCAGGGTCAGGTCCTGGCCGAGTCGGCCGGTCCCGACCTCGCCGACCGCCAGAAACTCCTGGACGAGCAGCGCTGGTTCGCCGAACGTTCGGACCTGATCCCCCGCGACCTCGACGCCACCCGGGCCGCGATCGCCGCCCAGCTGGGGATGGAACCGCACGACCTGCCGTTTGCCGCCGAACTGCTGGACGTCGACCGCTCCGACGAGCAGTGGCGCACCGCCGCCGAACTGCTCCTGGGCGGTTTCGCCCGCACCCTCGTGGTGGACCGGTCGAAACGGTCGGTGTTCCGCGACCGGGTCGACCAGCTCCGGCTGCGCCGCCGCGTGCAGTTCCGGTTCGCCGAACCCGACCTGCGGCTCGTCGACCTCGACTCGGCGTCGTTGGTGGGCAAACTGCGGATCAGGGAGGACTCCCCCTACCGGGGCTGGTTGAGCGGGATCCTCCAGCAGGACTTCCCGCACCTGGCGGTCGAGGGACCCGACGGTTTCCGCCCCGACTCCGTCCGGCGCATCACCCTCGCCGGTCAGGTGCAGAACGGCGATCGGGGAGCCCACGGTGGTCAGGACGGCCTGCGTCGGATCCTGGGTTTCTCGCCCGAGGCCCTGCTGCGCCGGATCGCCGAGGAACTCGCCGCCACCGACGCGCGCCTCGGTGCGCACCAGCAGCGGCAGAACCAGCTCACCCAGCAGAAGAACTCCCTGCAGCTCCAGGAGAAGGCGCACCAGCGCCGGATCGACGTCCGGTGGGCCACCATCGACACCGGCGCCACCGCGGCGGCGGTCGCACAGCGCCAGGGCGAGATCGACGCGCTGCTGTCGGCCAACGACCAGATCCAGGCGTTGCGCGAGGAGAACGCACGTCTGGAGGGCGAGGTCGACCAGGCCCGGCAGGTCGAGGCCGAGGCCAAGGTCGCCGCGACCACCGCGGAGCGGGTCTGGGGTGATCTCGTCGGACTGCAGGACGGCGTCGCCGACCGGTTGGCCGAACTCGGCGAACTCGGCGTGACCGTCACCGAGGAGCAGGCGACGCACCTGGACCGGCTGTACGCCGAGTACCGGACCGCGCAGACCCTGGAGAACTTCCGGCAGGTCCAACCGAAGATCAAGCAGGCCACCACCGAGGGACGGCGCACGGCCGTGGCCGCCGAGGCCGAGGCCGCGGGCCGGCTGGAACGCGCGTTCAAGGCGTTCCAGAGCCGGTGGCCGCAACCGAATCTCGGGCAGGGCGTCGGGTCGACGCAGGGGTACCGGGAGATCCTCGACGAGCTCACCCGCCAGGGGTTGGCCGAACGGGCCGAGCAGTTCCGTCACCAGGTGCTGTCCTGGTCCAGCGACGACCTGTTGACGCTGCAGACGAAACTCCGTCAGGCCGGCGCGGACATCGTCAACCGCCTCGCGCCCGTCAACGAGATCCTGGCGGGGCTCCCGTTCGGCCCGGGTGGTGACCGGTTGACCATCGAGGTCCAGCCGCAGGTGATCCCCGAGGTCACGGTGTTCCAGCGCGAGCTGCGCGAACTCGCCACCGGGACGGCTCGGATCAGCGAACCGGCCGCCATCGAGGCGCGCTTCCTGAAACTGCGCCGGTTCATCGACAAGATCCGCAGTTCCTCGCGCACGGCCTCCGAACGTGACCTGCTGCTCGACGTGCGCAAGCACACGTCGGTGCGCGCGCTCCGGGTCGACCCGGCCTCGGGTCGGACCCTGAGCATCTACGACCACCTCGGGGGCAAGTCCGGCGGGGAGGTCCAGGAACTCATCGCCTTCATCGTCGGCGCCGCCCTGCGGTACCAGTTGGGCACGAGCCGGGACGCCCTGCCGGTGTTCGCGCCGGTGTTCCTCGACGAGGGTTTCGTGAAGTCCGACGGCGAGTTCACCGCGCGTGGGGTGAACGCCTGGCGGGGGCTGGGGTTCCAGCTCATCATCGCCGCCCCGCTGGACAAGGTGCCGGCGATCGAGCCGCTCATGCAGCGCGTCATCGAGGTCACCAAGACCCCCGCCGGCTACGCCAAGGCCATCACGCTGGTGGACGCCGAGGAGTGATCACAGGTCGCGGTGGTGCTCCTCGAACGCTCCGGACATGCCGGCGAGGAACCGGTGCACGACGGCGAGTTCGGCGTCGTCGAACTGCTGCATGACGGCACCGGAGCGCTTCCCGAGCGGCCCGAAGAACTCGGCAGCGAGCTCCTGCCCGGCCTCGCCGTAGCGCAGGAACACCTTGCGCCGGTCGCTCTCGCTCCGGTCCCGGCGCAGGTGACCGTGCTTCTCCAACCGGTCCACGACGCCGGTGCCCGCCCCGGTCGTGAGGTTCAGCAGCCCGGCGAGTTCCCCGGCCGTCAGGGGGTCCCCCGCGACCTCGCGGCGCATGACGTGGATCAGCGCCTGCAGGTCGGTGGGGTGCAGGCCGTGCTGATGGGCGAAGGCGTGCGCGATGCGCTCGGAGGTGCCCACGAGGTCCCGCAGGGCGTCGACGATCTCCTGCTCGGTGCGGGCGCGGGGGGTGTCGCGCGGTCGGTACATGCTCATCGGGTTGCCATCGTACCGCTTCCCCGCTAGAAATCTCAGTGACTGAGAGATCAAGTGAGCGAGGTACCCGTGCGTTTCCTGACCGGCCGGATCACGGCGTGGTTCGTCCTGCTCGCCGCCGTGCTGTTCGCCGGTGCCGTCAACGTGTTCGGGGGCGACGCCCCCGAAGGGACGTCGAACGCCACGGGCGGCCCGCCGGCGTCGGCGGAGTCGGTACGCGCCGCCGAACTGGCCGAGGAACTCCCGGACGACGGCCAGGGCACCCTGCTCGTCGTCTACTCGCGCAACTCGGGGCTGACCCCTGCCGATCTCGAGGCGGCCGCGGCGCTGGGCACCCCGATCCCCAGCGAGGACGGCGAGGCGGCCATGGTGCCGGTCACCGTGCAGGTCGAGGGGGTTCCTCGCGACGACCTCGCGCAGACCGTGGCGGACCTGCGCACCCGGACCCGGGAGGGCGCCCCCGACGGACTGACGGTCGAGGTCACGGGCGGCCCGGCGTTCAGCGTCGACATCGCCGACTCGTTCTCGGGCGCCAACACCCGGCTGCTGATCGTGACCGCGTCGGTGGTGGCGCTGCTGCTGCTCGTCACCTACCGCTCCCCGATCCTGTGGCTCGTCCCGCTGGCCGTCGTCGGCATCGCCGACCAGGTCACCACCCGGATCCTCGAACTGGTCGGCCGGCTCACCGACACCCCCGTCGACCCTTCCGCCACCGGGATCACCAGCGTCCTGGTGTTCGGGGCCGGCACCGACTACGCGCTGCTGCTCATCGCCCGCTACCGCGAGGAACTCCGCTCCGAACCCGACCGGCGGGCGGCCATGCGCAAGGCCCTGCGTGGGGCCGGCCCGGCCATCGGGGCGAGTGCGGTGACCGTCGTGCTGGCCCTGTTGACCCTGCAGGCGGCCGTCCTGCCGAACGACCGGACGATCGGCCGGGACGCCGCGATCGGCATCGTCGTGGCCCTGGCCTTCGGGTTGTTCGTGCTGCCCAGCGCGTTGGTCGTCTGCGGCCGGAGGCTGTTCTGGCCCTTCGTGCCCACCGTGGGCTCGACCGACACCACCCGGTCCGGCGTGTGGTTCCGGATCGGGGGTTTCGTGCTCGCCCGCCCCTTGCGGGTCGTGGCGGGGTCGGTGCTGCTGCTGGCGGTGATGGCGAGCGGATTGTTCGGCACGCGGCTCGGGTTGTCCCAGACGGAGCAGTTCCGGGTCAGCGCCGATTCCGTGGCGGGCTCCGAGACCCTGTCCGAGCACTTCCCCGGCGCCGCTGCGGAACCCGCGCAGATCCTCGTGCGGGGAGACGTTCAGGCGGTCCTCGACGCGGCCGGGAACGTCCCCGGCGTCGGCTCGGTGCGTGTCGGACGCAGCGCCGACGGGGTCACCGAGGTACTCGCGACCCTCACCGCCGCACCGGGTTCGGCCGAGTCGAGGGACACCGTCGAGGCGTTGCGCGAAGCGGTGGGAGATTCCCTCGTCGGGGGTTCGGAGGCGGAGGCGCTGGACACCCGGGACGCGACCCTGCGCGACCTGGTCGTCATCGCCCCGCTCGTCGTGCTCGTGGTGTTCGTGGTGCTGATCGTCCTGCTGCGTTCGCTGGTGGCCCCGGTCCTGCTGGTGGCGACCGTGCTCGCGACGTACCTGGCGGCGCTCGGGACGGCCGACGTGCTCTTCGGGTTCTTCGGCATCCCCGCGCTCGACAACCAGGTGCCGCTGCTGTCGCTGCTGTTCCTCGTCGCGCTGGGGGTCGACTACAACATCTTCCTCGTCACCCGGATCCGCGAGGAGACCCCGGAACTCGGCACCCGGGCGGCCACCCGCGTCGCCCTCGCCGTCACCGGGGGCGTCATCACCAGCGCGGGGATCCTGCTCGCCGCGGTGTTCGCGGTGCTGGGGGTCCTGCCGCTCATCGTGCTGACCCAGATCGGCGTCGTCGTCGGGATCGGGGTGCTGCTCGACACCCTCGTCGTGCGCACCGTGCTGGTCCCCGCGTTGTTCGCGCTGCTGGGACACCGGGTGTGGTGGCCGAGCCGGCTCGACTCACCGCTCGCGCGGCACCGCGCTCAGACCCGGTTGACCGCGAGCACTTCCGAGACACCGTCGGCGCGGTAGCGCAACAGGGTGCGCGACGCCGGATCGACGTGGATCCGGCGTTGCATCTCCCCGCCGGACCCCAGCACCGAGCGCAGCAGCACCCGCAACGGGTCACCGTGCGAGACCAGGACGATCCTCTTGCCGGGGAACCGCTTCAGGAGTTCGTCCCGGGCCGCGATGACCCGGCGCTCGACGAACCGGATCGACTCCCCGCCGGGCGGGGCGGCGTCGGGCGAGTCGTTCCAGGCCGCGAACTCCCGGGGCCACTTCTTGATGACCTCGGGGGCGGTCATGCCGTCCCACTCACCGAAATCCGTCTCGTCCCACTGGGGGTCGACGATGACGTCGAGCCCCTGGGCGTCGGCGATGGCCCTGGCGGTCTGCTTCGACCGGCGCATGGTCGAGGAGATGACGACGTCGGCGTTCTGGACGTCCTGGCAGGCCGCCGCCGCGGCCGCCTCGGCCAGGCCACGTTCGGACAGTTCCGGGTCGGCGCCGTAGCGGCCGGAGACCCGGCGCTGTTCGGTCAGCAGGGTCGAGCCGTGGCGGACGAGGACGACGACCGTGGGCGGGGCGTCCGGGTCCACGGCCGTGGCGGGGACCTTGTCCGGTGCGGGGGCGGAAGCCGTCCGCTGCCACTGCTTGCCCGTCGCCGCGGCGTCCATGGCCTCGTTGGCCAACCGGTCGGCGTGCGAGTTCTGGGCCCGCGGGATCCAGCCGTAGTCGACGTGGGACCCCGAGTGCGCCCGCGCCTCCTGGGCGAGTTTGCGCATGTCGGCGTGCTTGATCTGCCAGCGCCCCGACATCTGCTCGACGACGAGTTTGGAGTCCATCCGGACCTCGATCGCCGCGTCGGCGTCGATGGCCTCGGCCGCCTTCAACCCCGCGATGAGCCCGCGGTACTCGGCGACGTTGTTGGTGGCCGTGCCGATCGCCTCGGCGACCTCGGCGAGCACCTCACCCGTCGCCGCGTCCCTGACGACGGCGCCGAAACCCGCGGGACCAGGGTTCCCCCGCGACCCCCCGTCGGCCTCGACGCGCAACAACCTGCTCAAAGGCCCGACTCGTCCGTGCGCACCAGGATCCGCCCGCACTCCTCGCAGAACACCACGTCGTCCGAGGCGGCCTTGCGGATCTCCCCGAGATCGGAGGCGTTGAGCTCCAGCTGGCAACCGCCGCAACGACGCGAGCGCAGCAGCGCCGCCCCGACGCCTCCACGCGGCGCACGAACCTTCTCGTACAGCCCGACGAGGGAGTCCTCGATGCCCATGACGATCGCCTGGCGGCGGGCCAGGGTCGCGGTCTCCTCCTGGGCGATCCCGGCGAGCACCTCGTCGCGCCGCGCGGTGACGTCGTCGATCTGCTCGGCGAGCTCGGTGTCGGTGGTGGTCAGCTCGGCCGCGGCGAACTGCACCTGCTCGAGCCGCTCCATGATCACCAGCTCCTCCTCCTCCAGGACCCCCTGGCGGCGGGCGAGTGACTCGAGCTCGTGCTGCAGACCCTGCAGGTCCTTGGCCGAGCCGGTCCCGGACTCGAGGCGCTTGGTGTTGCGGTCTGCCCGTTCGCGGACCTGAGCGACGTCGGCCTCGGCCTTGGTGACCTGGCGTTCGACGTCGCTGACCAGGGTGCGGGCCGCGACGAGCATGTCGTTGGAGCGCTTGCGCTCCTTGACCAGCCCGTCCAGCTCGGCCTGCTCGGGCAGGGTGGAACGGCGGTGCGCGAGCTGCGCGAGTCGGGTGTCGACCGCCTGCAGATCCAGTAGACGCTGCTGGTCGATCGCCGGAGCCTTGGGCATCGCCCCGCTCACTCTCCTCGGCTGGGGACGCGCAACGTCCAGGGGTCGCTGCGCGTGGTGGACACGTGAGCGACCACGGTACGGCCCTGCTCGGCCAGCGCGACCACCAGGCGATCCGCGCACCCCGCCAACCACGGCCATTCGCTGGCCCAGTGGGCGACGTCGAGGAGGTACGGACGGCCGTCCTCGAACTCCGCGCGCTCCCGCAACTCCGAGGCCGGGTGGTGCCGCAGGTCCGCGGTCACGTAGACGTCGGCCCTGCTGGCCCGCACCTGTTCGAAGAGGCTGTCACCCGACCCCCCGCAGACCGCGACCCGTTGGACCATCGCGTCGGTGTCGCCGGCCACCCGCACCCCCTGCTCGGTCTCGGGCAACGCCTCGGCGACGCGGGCCGCGAAGTCGCCGAGGCGTTCGGGGGTCTTCAGCGTGCCCACCCGACCGATGCCGAGCTCGGGGTGACCCGGAAGTGGTTCCAGCGGAACGAGGTCGTCGAGGTCGAGCACCCGGGCCAACGCGTCCGAGACGCCCGGCGCCCCGGCGTCGGCGTTCGTGTGCGCGACGTAGATCGCGAGCCCCGCCCGGATCGCCCGGTGCACGATCCCACCCTTGAACGTCGTCGCCCCGACGGAGTTCACCGGCCGCAACAGCAGCGGGTGGTGCGTGATGAGCAGGTCCGCGCCCGCCCCGATGGCCTGCTCGACGACCTCGGTCGTCGGGTCGACGGCCAGGTGGATCGAGCGGACCGGGGCGTCGGGGTCCCCGCAGACCAGGCCGACGGCGTCCCAGGACTGCGCCCACTCCAGCGGGTGCATCTCCTCGATCGCCGCCATCACCTCACGCAGTGTCGCGGCTTCCGGGGCGTCAGGGGCTTGCGGGATCACAGGGGCAGACCCTAACGGCTACGGTGGAGCCTGCACGAGGTCCGTCGAGGATCCGGCAGGGGCCTGTAGCTCAGTTGGTAGAGCACCGCGTTTACACCGCGGGTGTCGTCGGTTCGAGACCGGCCGGGCCCACCTCCGCAAGCGCGTCAGCGGTCCAACGCCGCGAGGTGCGCCTTGAGCGACCGGGGCGAGTTCAGTTCCCCCCGCAGCGTCCAGACGATCCGACCGTCCTCGATGAGCAACGACAGGCGCTGCGCCACACCGAGTTCGGCGTCGAAGGCGCCGAGCGCCCGGCTGACCTCACCGTGCGGCCAGAAGTCGCTCAGCAGCGGGAACGGGTAGACGCGGTCCTCGCCCCACGCCTTGAGGGCGGGGACGGGATCGCAGGACAACGCGGCG
>Ga0325400_1007230_pt1 | contig 10611 bp, 1 predicted proteins | sample PopdelMetagenome_2_FD_205662 | JGI IMG/M metagenome (GOLD analysis project Ga0325400, IMG submission 205662) | Populus deltoides microbial communities from Bellville, Georgia, United States - Xylem-PdKOR-R1 | ecosystem: Host-associated > Plants > Phyllosphere > Stem > Wood/Secondary xylem...
CTTATGCATGCATATAATTAAATAAATCAAGAACTATCATGTAAAGAAATAAAAACAAAATTGAAAAGACTGAGAGACAAATATAGATTAAGATATTTATCGCAATATTGGTTATTTATCTAGTTGTGTTTAATGAATTTATTTATTAAAATCATTTTGTAACAGAAATCGACACACATATATAATTTATTGAATAAAATAAAAGGAGAAAAAAATATCATGCAAGGGTGCACATATTAAAAATATTATAAAAAACAAATATTTTTTAATTCTAAAAATAAATTTAATATATATAAAATATTAAACAAATTATAGAGGAATCATACTAACCTTTTCAAAAATTAAATAAATCCAATATAATTAAAAAATAATTATTATTTAAAAAAGTCTAAATAAGAAAGAATAAAATTGCAGAAAAGTAAAATACAAACTTAAAAATTATTTATAGAAAAACATATAAAATATGTTTTAATTAAAAAAACCAAAATTATATATATAATATTTGGCCCATGAATAAAGGCTTGCATGAGGGCCTATATTTTTTTTTTTGTAAGTTAATAGGGCGGAAGACATGTCATACGCCCCAATTCAGCTTTAACAGATTATGCATCGTCTCAGATCCTCAAATTTCTACCATTATGGTTGTCAGAAAATTAGGCTTGCTTTTTTTTTCTTCTAAAAACCTATTTTCAATCCAAAACATCTAGAAAACACTCTAAAAACGATGTTAAACCAATTCATAACCTTCAAAAGCACAAAAAACCGCTTTAAAACTCAAAATAAACTCGAAACTAAAAATCTTCATGAGCTCAAATCTATTTTTTTGATTCACTTATAAGGTAAGCAAAACACCTAATTTAAACTCCTTTTATCATATGGAACCACTTGAATAAAAAATCTATCGTTTTAGTGGTCGAAATCGTTGCAACGATAACTTTCTTTCTCTAGACCAGAATTCAGCGATCCCTTCTCTCTCTTCTCACCCAAATAGGATGAAAAATGATGAAAATGAAGTTTGGTACCAAAATTAATGTTTTTATAATAAGAGGGACTGGTCATTTAATAGCTAAAAAGATAGGGGACTCAAATGTACTTTTCAAACAAATTTGAAAGGCACCACTTATTTTACCCATATTATTCACTTTAGTCCTTTGAGTTTCATTCCAATCATCTATTAAAAAAATATGCTAATTTAGACTAAAATGGGTTTATTTGTGTAAAGAAAAAGTTTGAGGATCAAATTAGGAATTTTAAAAAAATATCATTGCTTTAATCCACAATGATTTTTGAGAGGATGAACAGTTATTTTAGCTACAGTAAAAACCCTCACATGTTTTAGCTTTATACTTAATTTACCAACCTGGTTATGCTTAAAGATATAAAGTGTGTTTGAAAATGTAGTAGATATTTCTTTTCAAGGTGTTTTTTTGCTTAGAAATACATTGAAATTATATTATATTTTTTATATCAGCACATCAAAATGATCTAAAAACATAAAGAAAAAAAAATAATTTGAAGCTAACAAAATCAAAAAATTTGAAAAGCATGGTCCAACCACACAAACAAACACTGTCATAATAAATAAGATAATTATAATATCAATGTCTTAAGAATTTATTTAATAGTTAATAGTTTAATATTTTAAGCTGGGTTGAGTGATTATTTGACTTAATATTGCCAATTTTCATAATTATTATTTATTTTCTTAAATAATAGTCTATTTTCTATTTTGAAATGCTCTAAAATTATTATCTATTTTAAAAAAAATTAAAATATTCATTACTATTTTTTCTATTATATCCATGATTACGACTCTAATTCTTTTAATCCAATCACTTTCTCGTTCATTTATCTTAGATACTTCATGATTTCTTTAAATAAAAAAAACCAAAAAAAGAAATAAAAGTAAAAAAATTAATAATTAAATAATGATATCATTTATATTTAGACTTTATAACACTTATTTTTCATCAACAAGAAAAAAGGAAATAACCTTATTTACATCAAATTTGTCACTCTTCTTTTCAAGTCATGTACAAAATAACAGCCCCTTTTATTATTTTCCTCACCTTAGCAGAGTATGAATAAAAAATTAGGACAAACCTTAAAATTGTCTCTGGTGATCTTTGCATTGATTTTATCATCAAATGTGTAGAAGTTTTTTATTAAAGATTTCAATCCATTTGTACGGCTTTTCATCCAAAATTGTACTTTTTTTAAGGAATGACGTAATTTTGTAGGAAACATAACATTTTTCATTAAGTGATTTTAACAAAAGTCCTTAATTGAGAAATAAAACTAGTTTAGAGGTAAATTTGATATAAAAAATAATTTGGGGATATATTTGAGGTTTTCTTTGAGAAAATGAAAAAAAAAATGCATGCTCTAGGATTTGGAACCTTTTTTATTTATTGGTAAATAAACTTCTCACCACTGACCTAATCCATTAATTTGACGTGTATTGCATTCTAAAACAAGTGTAGGATTGAAAAACAATTTATTTTAAAAATAAATGATATGGCATGTAATTAATTGCACTTTTTTAATTTATATGAAAAATCAAATGAGAATTAAACTTTGGGACAAAAGGAGGAAGTAGCATATGGAGTAATTATTTTAAAAGATAACATGGAAGACAGATAAAATATAGTTTGACTTAAAAAAATTAAGATATTATATTTTTTTAAAAAAATATTAAAACGACAACATATTAGAGTGATTCGGATAAACTCGGGTTAATCTATTAAATTTGATGTCCAAGTCATGATACCCTGATAACCTAATACAAAGAAAATAAAAAAATCATTAAACTCAATTCTCAATCAACCCAATGTTGAAGGATATAATTGAAATAAAATTCAACTAAAAAAATAAATTGAGTCAACTCAGGTTAACTTGTCAAATATGAGTTATGAGATCGGGATAACCCAATAGAAAGCAAAAAAAATAAAATTATAAAGATCAATTTCCAATCAATCTAATGTTGAAGTATAAAATTAAAAAAAAAACTCAATTAAAAAAAAAGCACAAAAAACCATCCAAGTTAACAGACCAAATCCATGAACTCGGTCATAAGACCAGGATAACCTCATAGAATACAAACCAAAATAAAATTATGAAGCCTAACTCTCAATCAACCTAATATTGAAAGATAAAAATGAAAAAAAAATCAACTAAAAAAAGAACAAAAAAACTGAGTCAACCGACCTATCCCATGACTCAAGTTATAAGATCGTGATAATCTCATAAGAAAATTAAAAATATATAAAATTCAATTCCCAATTAACTCAATGTTAAATGATTAAATTAAGAAAATAATAAAAAAAATTAAAAAAAATGACCTAGGTCAACTCGGGTTAAACTGTCAAACCCGGGTCAAGAGATCGAGATTAACTCCATAGAAATCAAATAAAAAAAATATAAAGTTCAATTCTCAATCAACAAGGATTAAATTGAAAAAAAAATCAATTAAAAAACGACAAAAATTATCCGAGTCAACATGGCTAACCCGTAAACTCGCGAGCCGGGTCAGAAGACTATGATAACCCCGTAGAAAGCAAATAAGAAAAAAAAAATTATGAAGCTCATATCTCAATCAATTCAATGTTGAATGATGAAGTTGATAAAAAAAGTTAATTATAAAGATGACAAAAAAATGACATGAGTCAACACTGCTAACCCTGCAAAACTAGTGACCTGGTATTATGTATACCTGATAAACCCAATGTCGGAGGATGAAGTTGAAAAAAGAAACTTAGTTTGTAATAATAATTAAAAAAAAACCTCACAAATGTGAGGACCAAAGTGAAAAAGATTTGGCTTTTCATTGTTCATTGCTACAGTAAAAAAATAATTATAAAGTTCAATTCTCAATCAACTCAATGTTAAAAGATGAAGTTGAGAAAAAAATTAATTAAAAAAACAAAAGGATAACCCGAGTCAACACGGCTAACCTACAAAACTCGTGACACGGATCATAATACTGGAAAACTCCATAAAAAGTAAATCAAATCAAATTATGAAGTTTAATATCCAGTAAAGCCAATATTGGAGAATAAAATTAAAAAAAAACCTAAGTTTAAAAAAAAAGAAAATGCTTTTTTTTTAACATCTAATCAATAAAAAAAATTAAAAAGTAAAAATAGTATTTTTACCTATTACTAAACAACTACCAACTGAATGACCTAAATAAAAAGGACACAATCACTTAATCTTTTCTTGCTACTCTGCCAGCAGGATTAAGTTATATAACCTATAAAAATTTTCAAGTGTTTTTAATGTATTTTTTTAGTAAAAAAAAATTAAATTGTTTGTGGGTTGACTCGATATGACTCAGTCAACTTAACGGGTCCAAAAATAACCTGAATAACTGATAAAAATATAATTTGACTAAAAAAATTTTAATATAATATTTTTTTAAAAAATATTGAGATGGAAACATGTTGAATCAATCCAGTCAACCCGGTTTAACCTGCCAAATCCTTGACCATGATCAAGGAACCGAGGTAACCTTATAAAAAGCAAATAAAGAAATTATGAAATTCAATTCTCAATCAACTCAATGTTAAATGATTAAATTGAAAAAAATATTTAATTAAATAAAAAGACTAAAAAACAAACAACTCGAGTCAACTTAAGTTAACATGTCAAACTCGCAACCCGTTCCATGTGACTAAGTTACTCCATAAAAATCAAATAAAAAAAATTATGAAGTTCAACTCCAAATCAATCTAATGTTAAAGGATAAAATAAAAAAAAATCTATTAAACAAAAGAAAAAAAATAACTGATTCAACTCGGGTTAACTTGTCAAACTCGTGACCCAAGTAATGAGACCAAAATAACCTCATAAAAATCAAACAAAAATAATAATGAAGTCTTATTTCAAATCAACCAAATATTGAAGGATAAAATTGAAGGGGGGGCTCAACTAAAAAAGATAAAAAAAATCTAAGTTAACCGGTTAAACTGGCAACTCGGATTATGAAATTGAGATAAGCAAACCTATTGAATAATAAATTAAAAAAAACAATAAAAAAGAGAAATATTGTTTAAATAAACAATGCTTTTTAAGAAAGGGAACAATGAGTTCCCCCTCATTTAATTTTTGGGTTATTTATAAATATAACATTTGTATTTTAAAATAATAATGAATACATGAAGAATTTTGATTCTATAAAGAGATAGAACTATATTATGCTTTGATATAGAGGGAGATCGTTATCCTTTGAATATTTGTTGTGGCAACTGAACTAAAATTAGTAAAATAGAACAATAAATGCATTGTACAACTCTAAAGATACTTTTACCTTCAATAAACAGTAACAGAGAAGAGTAAAATACTTTGGAAAAAGTAAAATAAAGTGTTTGTTCATTTCATAGATAATTGTGCAAATAGTATTATATTTATTGATAACCACTAATTCCTTCAGATATAAAGGTAGTATACAAATCTCAAATTCTTCTCGATTGCATTTTTTCCCTTGAGAGCATTGCAAACAATATCATGATGTACCAAAAAAATCAAGTAGTTTAAGAACAATATTTTTATGTAATTAGTTAATTTCTTAGTTCTAATAATTTGATTCATTTTTCCTAGCTAAGATAGTCAGTAATCGGTACCTGCAAAAGGTCCTCTTTGGTGAATTTGAAGACTCTTCGATGCTTAAGTAAATATCTTTTTAAAAGAAAAGACAATGATACGTTAAAAAGAGACTATAAAATAAATTTGCAGTAAATAATAGAGAATGTGTATCTAGTGACTTTGAAGGATTTATAGGGTCTTTATTGCCTATGAATCTTGTTTTTTTTATGGAGAAAAGGGGTTGAAGTGTCATCTTGCCTTGATAGCTTTATAGAGAGATAAATATCACTTACACATCATTAATGGGAAACAAATATCTTTTACACATCATTAATGAGGAATAAACTATAGGTTATTCTAAGGACTTTTATATACCCAAGGGTGTAGAGAGATGAGTATCTTTTGACCTTAACATTTTATGTTAAAGGACATGATAAAAAATAAATAAAAAAGTCTTGTGGCTCAAAATAGGGCCAAGAAAGATCATTAGTTCTACATGTATCTAGGCTCGGCGAGATGCTGAGCCCATGGATGTTAGGTCTAGCAAATTGTTAGACCCACATGTACTTGGACTCAGCACATAGCTGAGCTTAAAGATGTTGGGTCTAGCAGCTTGCCAGACTCATATGTACTTAGGCTCAACACGTAGTTAAGCATAGAGATGATGGGTTTTCACCATGCCTTTAGTCCTTTTTAAACATGGATTTTAAACAAAGAAAATAACGTATATAAAAACACGTTGATCCATAAGATATTTTCTCCTCGTTAATGATGTGTAAGATATATTTTCCTCTCTTTAATGATGTGTAAATGATATTTATCTTTCTTTAAAGTTATCAGGGCAAGATAACACTACAACCCCTTCTCTACACAAAAGAACAAGATTCATGGGCTATAAAAACCCTATGAATCCTACAAAGTCACTAAATTCACAATCTTCATTCTCTATTGCATATCTATTTTAAGAGTTTCTTTCTAAAATATCATTGTCTTTTCTCTGAAAAAGATATTTATTTAAACATTGAAGAGTCCTCCAATCTACCAAAGAGAACTTTTTCAGATACTAGTCACCTTGACTTACTAGGCACCAATCACCTTGGCTAAGAAGAATTGATCAAATTAGTAGGATCAAAAGATTAACCATTTATCTATAGCATAAGCCTTGTTCTTAAACTACTTGGATTTTTTTGGGACATCATCATAAATAAAAAGAAAAATAATTTTTTTGCATAAAAAAGAAAATATCTCCTAAAAATTTTGATAATAATATAATAAAAACATGACATTATATCTATTTCTCTCCCCGTTCCATTTTTTTTTATTGGTCTTTTAGAAATTTTAGTTGTCCAATTTCATTGAGTCATTTTGAAAGTCAAAGTTTACAAATAATAATTTTTTTTTATTGTGTCATTTGGTACCTTTTAAATTTACAATTCAAGAATGCATAAGATTTTATACAACATATGGTTAAATAAATTATAATGTACTAAAGTCTGGTGTTTTCTTTAAATTTTTTGTTTCATACAAAAGAACTAATGAAGGGAGTACTTATTAACTTATGTTATCTATATAAAATGAAAGATGTCAATCTGAGAACCATAAATCAACATTTTTTTTTGCTTAATTAATGACAAACAATAATCTTGAGTCTTACCTAATGATATTGTTGCACCTGATATCGTGGAGACCACACATTTTTTTTTAAGAAGGGGGAAAAATAATTGTTTAGAGAGAGGAAAATGTTTTATATTGGAAATGAGTCATTAGTTAGTATTATAGTCACTAGAAAACCGTAATTGGTCTTTATAGTTTTAAGATAAAAAAACTAATTATGCCAAAGAAAAGATATTATTATCTTAAAGCATCCCATCTGAGGTAAGCTATATTGGTACTAGGGCTGATCATTTTCGATTCGTTCCAGTTTTGGACCAAAATAAACAACCAAACCAAAAAAAATTTAAGTTTTTGAACCAAACTAAACCAAAAATTGGTTTAAACCGATTACTTTCGGTCCAGTTTGATTTTTTTCCTTTCCAAACCGGTTCAAACTGAAATTATTCCGGTAAGTTTTTTCTAGGCTTTTTACTGACCATATTTTTCACAGTAGCCGAAAAGAGCAATAATATAAATACATCAACAGAAGAACAAAGATTGAATGAAACAGCATCCGGAGGCTAATGAGAATTTGACAATGAAGGAAAAAATAAACTACAAGCATCATAAATGAGAGAGCTAATTTCATATTCAATCCACTCCTTCTTCAGAAAATGTTACAAGGTCTACTAGTTGCAAACAAATAGAAAGCAATTCCCAAGTGCAACGCCTCCAACTTGTTAACAGTCCCAAAAAAATCCCTACGTCGAAGAAGGCAACTAAAAATCTTCCTTGTTTAGGCATTCTGATGCTCTGTGCCTTGACCGCCCACAATTAAAACAAGAGCCTCCAAAGCTTCTGCTACGCACAATAAAGATGTCATGTCAGTTTCAACAATATGTATATAATGGATGGCTGAAACTTGTATGAACAAATATGTCTAAACCCTCAGCCACATAAGCCAGCAAAAGATAAGAAACAAAACCGGGGAAAAAAAGAGGGAATGAAAGGGAAAAAAATCCACCACTTACCCACATCATGATCATGCATGCATCCAAATCTCATCCTATTGAGGTTACCAAAGATCTGATCGAGTGCATGACTATTGGATTCAACCAGAAGCATTTCCAAAAGCAATTACCAACATCGCCGCAGGGAAAGAATTAAACAGAAGCGTAAGCAGATTTTGGCCAATATATGAACTTACTAAAACTGTCGAGCACCACAAAACCACAACATTTGGGCCAAAAACATGCAGATCTTATTTCACTAAACTACAAGAGCACTGATATCAAATGAGACCCTATAAAGCCTGTAACTTTAGGTTTACATAGAGTAAAGGGATGGGAGAAAAATCAAAGAGGAGAGATGCAGAGAGTAAAGGGAGGGGAGAGATGCAGAGAGTAAAGGAAGGGGGGCAGCTGAATGTTACTTTAGGTTTAAGGTTAGAAAACATCCTATTTATACTTGCTTTTTTTTTTAAGTGCTGGCCTGATTGAACCGGTTCGGTTCAGTTCAATCGGTTTCAGACTTTGGAAACTAAAACTGAACCGAACTGGAAATTTTTTGTGTTTTTTTAATTAGTTAATTCGGTTTTTTTGGTTGTTTTTTTTTTGTTATCTCGATTTAATCGATTTTTTTGCTCACCCCTAATTGGTACTTAACTTTTATTCCTAATATTTTATTATTTCTAATCTACCAGTAGTCTATTTATATGGGTGATAGTGGGTTTACTGTAATGAGTTAAACCCTGGGTGGTTGGTTTAAGCCTAACTATCCTAAGGTCTTGTTTATCTTTGCCGCTTTAAATTATTATCTTTTAATAATGCTCAGTGATTTGACATGTCTACAACTAGTAACTTCTAATAATGACTTGTGGTCAATAATCCATCAAGTCATTCCAATGAATAACTAGTGGGCTTATTGAACCCAACCCTAAATCCTAGGAATAGTCCATGGATAATGCCATGTTAAGATTTATATATCATATAATACCTATGATTCACTTGTAATATTCACTGAATGAATGAAGATTGTATGTCTGAGTCCTATCCAAGTAATGACCATCATAGGTTCATCAACTTGGAATATGATCTAGTGACATGAAGATCCCTTACGAACTAGGTTTTAACAAATAACCATTTTAAGGTTAACTTGTATTTAAGGTGTGTTATTTAACAATCATCTTATTATGACTCCAACTTTTCTTCGTAGCCCCTTATTAGTGTTTGAACACATTAGTGGTATGACTCGTATATATACATTTACAACAAGTGAAAAACCTTTTGAATTCTTATTATCTTGTATATGTGATAATTTTTTTAAAAGGCCAATACTCCTAATTGTTTAGTGAATATTTGACAAAGGCATTTCTAAGACTTATTATTTTTTATTTAAAATAAAAATAATAGGTTAGTCCTCTTAATATCCAAGGGCATCTATTAAGTCCATTCACCTTAATTACCAAAAGTGAATAGTAAAACACTTTGGACATGATTTTTGAAAACAAATATAGGTTGTTTTGAAGATTTTGAATGTCAGCCCATTAGGCTTTTAATGTGGGTTGAAACTCAACGGGAATTGCCAACTTGTTCCAAGAACCAATGATGCATGGGTGAATGGTTTTGATTCATTTTAGTTGAAAACCAATAAAAAATAACTAATAATTATTGATGTTTTGATAATTTCATGTTTAAAACTAGAACAGGAGGTTATAATAGTATCTAAATGTAAAAGATCACGTTAATAATGCAAGATAGAGTTTGAAGCATGGGTCTCAGCCATATGCAATGATTCTTTAGATAAAAGAGTTTTTACATGACTAGACTTTGGTGATATACAGGTTTCTTAAAAAACCTATCTTGATTGGCTTGGTCTAACTATATAGACTTAAAAAGGAAAAAGGATAAACTTGAAATATATAATGTAAACCCCGAACTCCATATATATGCAAGTATATCATCATCACATCATAAGAACATCCAATCACAAAAGAAACAAAATGCATGTTCATACATATATGACTGCCTTCAACTGAAGAGTTGTGATACCTAATGGTCAAGAAGATCAAATAACAAGCAATGCCATATTCTCTACATGTGTGCTTGTGTTTTATGTTGTATATTTTGTTCTTATCCACATGATATCAAAATTAGTTTTCTATTAAAATGTTATAAGCTTCAAAATAGGATTCACATTGATTTTTTTTATTAAGTATATCATATCGAAAGACAAGGAAAACTAATCAAATACTAGGTTAATCATTTCTAGGTACTTTAAGTTTTCTAAAAGTGCATTGTAGTATAAGCGTTAGATTGCATTTTATTTACACCCTAAGTTTAATTAATTTCTTTTTTTGTAAGATGTCAATTTATTTATATCCATTTAGTAACTAATCATTTATCATCCAATTATCAAATTCGATTAAGTATGAGA
>Ga0325400_1007231_pt1 | contig 10611 bp, 9 predicted proteins | sample PopdelMetagenome_2_FD_205662 | JGI IMG/M metagenome (GOLD analysis project Ga0325400, IMG submission 205662) | Populus deltoides microbial communities from Bellville, Georgia, United States - Xylem-PdKOR-R1 | ecosystem: Host-associated > Plants > Phyllosphere > Stem > Wood/Secondary xylem...
CCATGCCATCCTTATGCTTGGGCAAAGGATTTTGCAACTCCTGGCTTGGAGGGGAGGATTGAGGTTCACGAATCCCATGCTAAAACCACGATTCAATGGTTTAAATTCTTCCCAAAACTTATTCTTACTGTTTTTTTCTTCTTAAATTATCACAAGGATGGTCTTTTTTTACCTTCTGTTCTCTTGGCAGCTTAAGAGAGTAAATAAACCCGTGAAATGTGTAATTGCTGTAGCAATTACCAAAAGGATTTCATTGCAGGCTGCAGGCAAAAAGCCCACAGGGACCACAAAATGGTGTAGTAGGATTTAATTGAAATAGGTTAGGCTGCGGGCTGCAGGCTGCAGGCTGAGCAAAGCTCGACAGCTCATTTTTAACCTAGCCCAAACGCAGCCAAAATAAAGTCCTCAACATTTCCAGCTGCAAAATTAGCCCCACCCTAGATCCTACCCTAAACCTAAAGGTAGCAGACAAATAATGTGCATGGTAACCCATTTGCAACAAATATACATCAACTAGTTATGCGTTTTATTTTCCATAAAAATAATAATAATTATATATACAGGTTTTTTTAATGTATTTTTATAGTTTAAAAAATTTAACAAATTAAAAATTTTATACACATATATAATTAAATAAACTAAGAACAATATGCGCTAATAAATAAATAAATAATTATTAATGATATTTAAAAACAAAACTTAAAAAATCAAGAGATAAATATAAATCAAAATATTTAATCTCGCAAGATAAGATATTTACCCGATCATCTTTTCTATTTTTCTATTAAAATATTTTTTATTTAATCAAGTGATAATAGAAATAAACAAACATATTAAATTGATTAAATAAAAAAATAATAATATGTAAGGCCACACATATTAGAAATATTATCTAAAAATAAATATTTTTTATTTTAAAAAATGTAGTTCATCTATACAAAAGAAAAAAATCATATATAAATTAAAAAAAATCTCTTTGAAAATTAAACGCATAACCAAAAAATCATCATTATTTAAAAGAGGTTCTCTAAATAAAATAAAAGAAAGAAGATGTATTAATGTAAATATAATAAAGTTTTTTTAATTGAAAAAAAAGGGGTCAGGCCAACCCACCTAGTTCATTTCATCATGGCCCGCACATCTCAACCTTTTTCTTAATCTACACCTAGGGCAGACAACATGCCGTCCGCCCTTTTTTTTAAAAAAAAACAGCGATGTGTCGCCTGTTTTGCCCAGATTATAGCCACTGTGGTGACCGGAAAATCAGGGTTTATGTTCTTTTGACCTAAAAACCTGTTTTGCAACCTGTTTTTTACCCAAAACACCTTAAAAACTATGATAAACCTATTCATGACCCCTATAAACCCAAAAAAACCGCTCAAAAAACCGAACTCAACCCGAAATAAAAAATCAACAAGAGCTTAGATTTATTTTTTTCATAAAATTTTAAGGTAAAAAAACACCTAATATGAACTCCTCTCATCAAATGAAATAATTTGACACAAATATCCCCTATTTTGGTGGCCTGAATCGGTATCAATGACATGTTTCTCTCTCTACCACCGGAATCCGACGATTTCTCTCTCTCTTCTCCCATCTAGGGACCAAAAAATAACAAAAATAAACTTTTGAATCAAAATGGAATTGGAACAATTTTGAGGGACCATAATTGTATAATTTGCGTGATTGTTTAAGTTAAAGGACCAAAGTGCATCTTTTTCAAAACTTATGGTACGCCACTCCTGTTTGCCGCGTTTTTCATTTCGGTCTCCCCTATTCCAATCCTAACCTTCCATAAGAATTCGAAATCAATTGCTCCTTAAATAAGACTAAATCGCCTAAAAAACTTTTGAGGACCAAATTGAAAAAATACAAAAAATTTGCACAATTCATCCACAATAAAATGTGAGAGGATGAACAATAAAATATGCACAATGAAAATTCCATGCGGTTTAGACTATAAGGTAATATGTAGAGTTTTCTTTATCATCGTTAAAGAAAATGGTAAAGTAACCCAATAGAGAAAATAATTTGGGATCTAGCATAGTTTCACGTGTCGTAGATGTCATCTGCTATTTCATTCAAGATTTAAACTCGGAAACTTTTTTCTTCCCCTTTCTCTCATTCTTTCCTCCTTTATCTCTCTCCCAACAGCCACCAGCCCCTCCTCTCTCACTACCGTCTACAACCTTCCTATCTCTTCCCACTGCCAAAAACACCCACAACAGCACTTCATTACCCATCTCTCTCCCTCTCTCCCCCCCCACCATGATGGCTCATCCTTTTTTCAGCCAAAAAAATTACCATCACTACCCACATTCTAGATGTAGGGATATATTGAACACTTCTCCTCTATCAATTTGGTGTAATTTATGCTTAATGTGTGTTAATTTGATTTTATTGAATGTTAAGGTTTTAAATTAGGGATTAAGTTAGATATACTTTAAGTTGATAATTAGGTTATTTTCTTAAATAATCAATGATTTTGGGTTGTTGATTATGAATTAACAAAAGTAAGTTACGCGAAAGGGAAGATACTACCATCCCTGAAGCGTCCTACCTAAGACAGACTGCATTGTTAGTTTTGTCTTATATTGTTAAAGGTTTGCTTATGTTTTGTTCTTATGGTATTCCTATAATATTCTTGACTCAGGCATAAGTGAATATCCGCCTATGAATATTTCCAACTCTAGCATTGGTAAATATTGTGTAACCTGAAAAGTATGGTATTTTTGGCTCTGGCGCCAGTGAATAAATTCACAAAATTTGGATTAAAAGAAAGGGAAACTATATTATTTTTTTATGGGCTGGATTTGGCCCAGCTGTACGGGACGAGCTGGATCCAACATGCTCAACCTGGTTACTAGCCCAAACCACTAACCGGCTTTGCCATTATTGCTTGCATGCATTAATAATTCACACATGCATGCAACTATAACAATATAATTAAATTATCATAACAGGGAAAGAAAAAGAACTTATTCGGGCATGGCTACTGCTAGATGCGAGGCAGAGGAAGATGGTCGGGCACTGCTCGCGGTTCTCAGTCTAGCCTGCTGTTCACAATAGAGATGGGGTGCTGGCGCCAAGGAGATATTTCAAATGTTGCTTCAATGGAGGCTGGAAGAATATTTAGTTGTCGTGCTGCTGCTGCTATTTGCTACTTTAGGAGGAGAGATCTGGTTGTCAAAGCTTGCAGCTTGCTATTGTTCATAGTTGGTGTAGAGCTGCTTGTTCGAGAAAGATCTTCTCGATCGTGAATGTCATTGTGCTGCAGAAATCAATACTGCCTCTACTAGGAAGAGAAGGTTACTGCTGGGGGAGCAGGAGTGTAGTTGATGGAGGTGTCTGGTGTTTTCGGTGAGGAGGAAATGATGAGTGACCTATGGCCAAGATGAAGGTACCCCTTTGTTGCTGTCGGCTTACCTAAGTAACTTTCTCTCATCCATTATTCTATCAATTGCATGTTTGTGGTGGCTGATGAACTATGACTTTTGGTGATGGCTCTGCTGCTAGTAAAAGGAATTGTTCACGATGCAACGTTCCTGGCCTGGTGGTTTGGTGTTGTCTTGCCTTGATGAGAACCAAGCTTGATAAGCTAACAGAAAGCAAAAGCAAGGTTGGAGGGCAATCCTTGACACTGGTTATTTTAGGAAGTTATTTCTTTTTGTTTAGGTTATTATTTCCTTTCGGGACTTTGGGGAAGAAAATGGTAGGGAATAGGTACTTAACAACCCAGCTTGGTCACTAGCTAGGTTTTCTTGTGATGGCTTCTCCTAGATTTTCTGGTAATGCCTCCCCTCAGGGTTTTTTTTAATGCCTCTCCCCTTTTTATATGTACCAGGATCTGTATTTATAATACAAAAGTCTTATAGCACATGGGAAACAAAGTCCCAAAAAAACTCATTCTCTTTTTAAAATTTGAATTTGATTAAGAATCAAATTTGAAAAAAAAAATGATAACTATCATTATCTTGATGATAAGAGGAGAATGACAAAAACACATTGCAGTCCTTAGTTTTCTCACAAGTTGACAAATCACACTTTTTATCAAAATAAATCCCTGATCTTTTAATTTTAAATTTTAATCCCTATAAAATTAGATTAAAAGCAAATGGATCAAAATTGAATTATAACAATTGTCCCCTCTTTACAATAGTTACGGTGCAAAGGCATTAGAAAATTCATTTTCTTTTGGCTTTGTATGGTAAGTTTGTAAATAAAATAAGCGTGAAAGCCTTTCAACTTATTTTCTTTTTATTTTTTTTTCCTTTTTTGGTTTTTGTTTTTTTGCAAAAAATTGTCCAATTGTTCCAGACGACTTACCCGATGATAAAAAGAGTGCAAAGATTTTCAAAAGTGGTCTCATTGTTCCAAGGGACCTGCCCGACGGTGAAATGCGAGGAATCTCGTAAGTGGTAGGTGACCTGCCCGATGGTGAAGAAGAATGCAAAGAATTTCATGAGTGGTCTAATTGTTTTAGGCGACCTGCCCGATGGTAAAATGCGAGGAATCTCGCAAGTGGTCTAATTGTTCTAAGCGACCTGCCTATGATAAATAAGAACACGAAGAATTTCACGAGTGGTCTAATTGTTCCAGGCGACCTGCCCGAGGGTAAAATACGAGGAATCTCGCAAGTGGTCTAATTGTTCCAAATGACATATCCGATGATAAAATGCAAGGAATCTCGCAAGTGGTCTAATTATTCCAGGTGACTTGCTCGATGGTGAAGAAGAATGCGAAGAATTTTGTGAGTGGTCTAATTATTACAGGCGACCTGCCCGATGGTAAAATACGAGGAATCTCACAAGTGGTTTAATTATTCCAGGTGACCTGCCTGATGATAAAGAAGAAAGCGAAGAATTTCACGAGAGATCTAATTGTTCCAGGCGACCTGCTCGAGGGTAAAATACGAGGAATCTTGCAAGTGGTCTAATTGTTCCAGGTGACCTGCCCGATGATAAAATGCGAGGAATCTTGCAAATAGTCTAATTGTTCCAAGCGACCTGCCCGATGGTGAAAAAGAACGCGAAGAATTTCATGAGTGGTTTAATTATTTCAGGCGACCTGCCTGATGGTAAGAAGAATGCAAAGAATTTCACAAGTGGTTTAATTGTTCCAAGCGACCTACTTGATGGTAAAAAGAATGCGAACAATTTCGCAAGTGGTCTAATTGTTTTAGGTGACCTGCCCGATGGTAAAATGCGAAGAATCTCACAAGTGATCTAATTGTTCTAGGCGTCCTACTCAATGGTAAAATGCAAGGAATCTCACAAGTGGTCTAATTATTCCAGGTGACCTGCCTGATGGTGAATAAAATGCAAAGAATTTTGCAAGTAGTCTAATTGTTCCAGACAACCTGCTCGATGGTGAAAGGCGAAGAATCTCGCACGTGGTCTAATTGTTCCAAGCGACCTACCTGATGGTGAATAGAATGCAAATAATTTTGCAAGTGGTCTAATTGTTCCAGGTGACCTGTCCGATGGTAAAAAAAATACAAAGAATTTCACAAGTGATCTAATTGTTCCAAACGACCTGCCTGATACTGAAAAAGTGCGAAGATTTTTTGCAAGTGGTCTTATTGTAATGGGTGACCTACCCAGGTGAAAAATACAAATATTTTTTGGATGACTTAATTCTTATGGGCGGCCCTGCCCAGGTCAAATATTTCTCAAAAGTAAAGAATTTTCAAATGCATTTTCAATTCTTGACCATTTTGAGGTGGCCTCCCTTTTTTATGGATCCTATTAGGGATTTCTCTTATAAATTTTGCAAAATGAATTGTTTAACGTTTCAAAGTTAGATGATATGCATGCATCTTTACTTGATTTGAAATAAAATCAGCAAACCTAATCATATGAAACACATGTATATTTAAACAAATCATTGATTTTCATAGCATCTAAAACAAGGATCAACTTTTCAACAAGTTGATAGTAAGAACATGACCCTTGGGTACATCCATTTTAACAAAGAAAGGATTAACAAAGCTCCCTCTCTGCCATTATTTTCTCTCTAACAAACCAGTAGTTGGATTGTCGTTGTTATTTTTTACAAAGGATTCAAAAGCTCTTTTTAACTAGAAAACAAGAAACAAATTAACCCTCCACCTATTGACTCTCTTTGTCAACACCAAAACCACTTGTCTATAACTCCAAACATACCCCTTGCCAGATTCATGAATTTTCATCCCTCTCTATTAAAATCAAACCAGGCCATTATATGCATCATTTCTCCTCCAACAATAATGCCCATCTTAGCACTATCCATAAACCCATGATTCCCAAACCTATAAAAGAACCTAAGCTAAGCTTTTTCTTCTAAAAAACTTGTGACAACCTCCCTTCTTTCTCCTTATCACTACTATCACACCAACACAATAACCAAGCCATTACACTACCATACAACTTAACTAATAAACCGCAACGTTAATCTTCTTCCAAACACCAAGCCATTGTTTGCCTGCATGAAATAATAGAGTCAGACAAACCAATGACATCTAGAAAGTTGATAGTTTATTATTGTTTGTTTATTTGTGACTCACTACTCCCCACTCAATAAACACAATATAATTACCTTCAAACAAGAGGAGACAATGGAAGAGAGAAGTCAAGGGGATAGAGAGGTGGATTTGTGTTCGGCTAGATGGTATGGGAAAGGAAGAGTGAGATGGAGATGAGGTGCAGAGCAAATGAAATGGAAATGAAGAATGAGAAAAGTATTCTTCGGGCAACGACTTTTTGTGAAAGGGGTTAGGTTAAGGTTAGGTTAATTTATACCCCTCTTGATTTTTATAGATATTAGGTTTTTTTTTGTTGGACTGGTTTGGTTTACCAGTTTCCCTTGTAAAACTAAAACTGAACCAAACCGGTTAGATTTTATGGTTTTAAAAATCAGTTTAATCAGTTTTTCATCTCGGTTCAATGTTTTAGTTAATGTTTCTTTGGTTTTCTCGGTTGATCGATTTTTTTGAACACTCATGTAGCTTATATTGGTCTTTTTCTAGAATTGTTACACAACTCAGGTTTAATGGTGCCCATCGTGACCCGTTTACTTGCTGGAGCTTTTTTGTCTCGTTGAATAATTTGAGAGGATCACTCATTACTCTCTTGTCTCACTAGTAAAAACATTTGGTGTCACTTGTGGAAAGGATCAAGCTACCTTTTGTAAACCAAAATGCCTCATTGTCTCATTGTAAGAAGTATTCTTTTCTTCACAGTTATCTAGAAGGGATCAATTTTCCTTTTAAACACAATGTTGCCCCCTTGTATTGACTATTGTCTTTAAGTGTGCTCTATCAGCGACTCAGACAAATAATGGTTTTGAGTAAACCTTCTCTCGTTTCTTTTCTTTTTGGTTTTGGTGAAGGAATATTTATTTAGAATGAATCTTGAAATCTTGACCTTGCATTTTGAAAACAAAAATTGTTTCAATGTGAGTTTAAAACAATTTGATTTTTGAAATCTTGCAACTCCCTGGTTATTTTTCTTGGAAAAGAGATGATTTGCTCTTGTTTTGACAATATTACTATTGGTGAAGGTACATAATGAGGTGACCTTCTGTTTTTATAGGTTTCAAAGTGAAGGGCTCGAGAAAAAGCTTGAGGTTTTATTTGAGAAAAAAAATCCTCTTTTTAAACACTTATTTTATCAGCATGAATAATAATGAGTAACTTATTCTCGATGTCATGACTCTTTTGAAAAAGTACTCTTTGCATTTTGAGAGCATCGTTTATTGTTTCAGGTTGCTTGCTTGCTTGATTAGAAAAGGACTTCTACATGCACGTAACGTAGGTTGTGGTTTTTGGCTATGAAAGAAAAGGATTCATGAGGCTCAAAGAGTATTTCAAGGTTTCAAATACTAGAGATCACTATCAGCAGTTCGACTTTTTGTGTCTTTCATCTTTTCTTTGGCCGTTCTTCTTTGATTTGCCTTTTTTTGTTGTTTTGGCTGGGCATACTCACTTTGTTTTGGATATCACTTTTTCTTGTGATTTGGGCATGTCTCTAGCATTTCAGTTTCTTGGGCTCTTTTGTCCTTTTGGCTTTCTCATGGTTTTTTCATCATTTTTTTCATTAAAATTTTCATTTGCCTCTAGTATGGGGTGTGATCTTAGTCAGGATTTTTCGTGAAAGAAAATTTATTCAGGCTCAAAAAAGGACCACGGGGGATATATTTATTTTAGAATGTGAAAGGAATAATAAAGATTCATTTTCTCATTTCAGACTCAAGTGGTTATGATCAATAAACTTTGATCTCGTATAGTGTGATGGTTTGGACTTCGCAAAAAGATACATTTCATGAGTCTATGAACAACAAATCCATTACATACCATTATGCATACATTAAAATACCTAGCTCAAGAGTCATGGTGTGATGATGGATGTTCATTTTTTTATTTGTACACTTTGGTTTAGAGTTTAGTCACCTTAATGAAGGAGCTGCTTGATTTATCTATCATTCTAGAAGTAAAATGTCAAAAATATCATTTTAAATAAATATCAAATCATTTTTTAAATCAAAAGATAAGTTCAATTTTCCAAAATTCCACCAGGAGAAAAGATTTTGGTAAAAGAAATAAGTTAAGTCTATTAGATCATATAAAGCTTCAAAGGTGTATTTGTGAGTTCTTAGAGGGAACTCCTTTAAAGATATTTGGTTGTAAATCAAAGAAAGAGACACAATTGAAGGACAAACTTATTATTTCATTGAAATTTCAAAAAAAAAAGCTCAACAATAAAGACCTTATGCTAACATCTTGAGCTATGATTACTAACAAAGTGATACATAAAAGGGTTACACACTCAGCAACCATTGATTGAAATTTCTGGAATCTTCCAATCATCCCTCTCCTATGAATGCCTCGACAGGGGCACCTTTTTAATAGTTAGTTAAAGTTACGTATAGACAAGTCTTGGCCTAATAACACTGTAGCTTCATCTTTAGGACGATTGATCTTTAGGTGTCTTTGTTTTGGTAGTTCTTTCTCTCGTCTTTGTAACCACCTTTGATATGTGAACCTCAGTTTCTTTCCTTTTTCTAGTGAAACTTTTCTCCTTAGTTTAGTCAACAATCTGTTCTAATCAAATGACTTGTTCAATCCTCTCAACTATAACAACCAGGTCAGAAAAATATTGTGTAGAGCTTTCAACCAAGTATTCAAAGTATGAGGCCTTGAAAGTGTTGGCAAACAAATTGATCATCTCTTTTTTTGACAAAGAAGGATTAACCTGTATAGTTGTCTTACGCCATCTTTGGGTGTATTCTCTCATGGACTCCTTGTTGTCCTTTTCCATAGCTTATAAGCTTGATCTATAAGAGCCCACATCCATATTGAACTTATACTATCTAATGAAGGCATCAACTAAGTCTTTCCACTTTTTTACCTTGGTATTGTCTAACCACATATATCAAATGAAGGCAGCATCACTTAAACTGTCTTGAAAAAAGTGAATCAGTAGTTTTTTGTCATAGACCACCTCATGTATTTTGTTGTAGTATGCCTTGAGATTAGTTACAAGGCATTGAGTTCCTATGTATTTGACAAATTTAGGCACTCTAAATTTTTGGGAATGATCACGTTGGGCACTAAACACATCTCAGTAGCCTTTATATGGTCATGTAAGCTAGTTTCCTCAAATGCCCTTATCCTTTCCTCTAAGGCAGCCAATTTATCCAGGCCATTTTCTCTTACCATCTTTTCTTTTTAAGATTCCTTCATTGTAAAGTCAATGGTAGATAATATTTTTATGAGATATGCTAGTTGAGCAAATTAGAAATATGTAGCCTGTTGAGATTCAAATGACACCTCATTTGCCCCTAGATTCTGTGGATTTGCGAGCAAAGGTTCAGGCTGAGCTGTAAATTTTGTTTCTCTGAATTTAGATCCCAAGGCTTGTTTGAGTAGATTAGTAATCCTTTCGACTTCTTCTCTAAGACTTTCCAACTCTTTTTGGTGTTGGGCTTCCAATTGGGCTCTTTCTTCGTTTTTCATTTGTCTTTTTCATAGTCGACTGTTATAGATGTGTTTCAATAAGGAACCTATATTGCAACCCGCTAAATGAAAATTATGCAATCATGCGTAAGTGATGATGCTATTAATGAGGAAAATACATATTCAATATGGACTCGCCTTTTATGGGGTGGTAATGGTTGTTTATTCATGGATTTTAGGAACCTGATGTCATCACCATGCTAACAAGGGGATCCTTGTCCAGTCTTGCTTAATTTTAAGCTTTTGATAAACCTTTTGGCTTTCAATTCAAGTTAGTTCCCTATTGTCAACTGTAATAACTCAAACTCTTATATCCTATGTGACCACCATTTGCCACCTAATGGTCTTGGAATTCAAGATGTTGCATGTTGGGCTAGCCATAGTGAGATTACTTTGGGTATAATCTAGTAGGTTGGTTCTAGTTGTTAAGTGCATCACAAAGGTAGGTTACTATCTAGTCTCAAAGGGTCTCTTGCATGCTTAATGATCGTTCTTGAAAGGTCGATATGAGGCTTACAAGTAGTGTGAAGATAGAGGTCCTGAGTAATATCATATTAGCATATCAACCACTATTGAGTAAACAATTAAACGAGAGTTGGATAGTTTCTTGAGTCTTA
>Ga0325400_1007233_pt1 | contig 10611 bp, 8 predicted proteins | sample PopdelMetagenome_2_FD_205662 | JGI IMG/M metagenome (GOLD analysis project Ga0325400, IMG submission 205662) | Populus deltoides microbial communities from Bellville, Georgia, United States - Xylem-PdKOR-R1 | ecosystem: Host-associated > Plants > Phyllosphere > Stem > Wood/Secondary xylem...
GCATTGCCAGGTGACGGGCTTCAAAATTGGGTTTGGCGTGGCCGAACGGGTGAAGGCGACGATCATCGACGGGCAGGCTACCCATTGCATGAACGCGGTAAAAGGGCTGAATAACCAGTTCCGGGTTACAATCAATAAGCTGACGGCTAAAGCCTGCGGGCAGGGACTGGAAAATACGGACATTGACGGAGCCATCGCCTTTGCGGGACCGGCTACGCTGAACAACGTAGTTACGACCGGAACGGTCGCTAAGAATGCTTTCTGCAATTACGGCGGTAACGCCAACCCGGATCAGGAGACAATCATTGGTCCCGGCTGCGTTTTTGATAAAGACGTGATGGTCAGTTACGAAAACAGTGGTTCGCACCGAATCACGCTGAATGGGGCCACGCTAAAAGGCGGAAACCTGCGCTATTACAACAGCATTCAGGCCGAACTGCTGGTTAAGAACACGAAGTTTATCAACAGCGGCATTGTGGGCGCCCGGATCAAACAAAGCCGAATCACCGCCGGGAGCCGGTTTGTGACAACCGACAGCACCCGAACGGCAATTCAGCTTGGTCTGGACTCGTTTAACACGACGGTCGACAACGCGACCTTTGAAGGCTTCCGTAAGGTCACCGACAACGGGCAGGTGGGCAAGGGCGTCACTCAGTCCCGGAGCATCCGGGGGCCGCTACCGCGTTAGTGGGACAGGGGCTGTTCGGCATGAGCGGCCACTACTTCCTGCAAAAACTTCAGGAACGGCCCGGCAAACTCCTTACGCTTCAGGGCAAATTCAACCGTGGTTTTCAGGAAGTCCATCTTATTGCCGATGTCGTGGCGTTTGCCCTCAATGCGGTGGGAGTAGAGGCACTCCCGCTTGAGCAGCAGCAGCATGGCGTCGGTCAGCTGGATTTCGTTGTTTTTGCCCTTGGGCGTCTGCTCAATGGCGGCAAAGATCTCGGGCGTCAGAATGTACCGGCCCGCAATCGCCAGATTTGAGGGGGCAGCTTCGATGGATGGTTTTTCAACCAGCGTGTCCAGTTCCATAATGCTGCCGCTGATCGTCTTACCGCCCACGATACCGTAGCGATTGACCTTGTCCGCCGGCACTTCTTCGACGGCGATAACCGTACCCCGGTATTGTTCGTACGTGTCGATCAACTGCTGCGTCACGGGGATGACCGAATCCATGATGGTATCACCGAGCAGAACCGCGAACGGTTCATTGCCGACGTGATGACGGGCGTAATAGATGGCGTCGCCGAGGCCGTTCAATTCTTTTTGCCGCACAAAGTGAATGTCGGCCATATCCGATAACCGGCGAATCTCGGCGAGCAGCGCGTCGTCTTCTTTTTCCTCCAGCCGGGTTTCCAGTTCATAATTCCGGTCGAAATGGTCCTCGATGGAGCGTTTGCCTTTTCCGGTAATAATCAGAATGTCTTCAATCCCCGAATCAACGGCTTCCTGCACCACGTACTGGATGGTTGGCGTGTCGATGATGGGCAACATTTCTTTTGGTTGGGCTTTGGTGGCGGGCAGAAAACGCGTGCCCAGCCCGGCGGCAGGAATAACGGCTTTTTTGATCATGGTTTCTTTTTTGCTGGCATTGGCCGTTTGACTGATTGACGCTTGAAAATAGACTCAATAATCAAACGGCTAACGTCAATTTATCAAACGTCAAATGGCGTAAGGCTTGATAACGCGGGCGTTTAGCTGTTTCATTTCTATGAAAAGGCGGTTGAGCATTTCGTCGTCGCGGTAAGTGCCGATGATAGAGCCGCCGGAGCCGGTGAAAGAGGCCGAAGCGCCCAGTCGGCGGGCCGTGTCGATGAGTTCCTGGTTGCTGTCGCTGATGTTGTAAATGCGTCGGCGGAGGTCGAAGTTCTCATTGACCAGGTCGTGAAGCTGATCTGTTTGCTGGGACAGGATAACGGCCCGGCCCCGCTGAGCTACCCCGGCAATTTCCTGCATCGTCTGGATGACCAGTTCTTCGCCTTTATCCCAGCGCGACCGTACATCGTTATGGACTTTGCCGGATTGCTTACCGAGCGACGTTTTGTAGGCGATATACAGCTTGGGAAGCAGGCGCGGGTCGATGGGTTCGTACTGCCCGTGACCCAGCCTCTGGATCAGATCCCGGTTGAAATCCATGTAAACGCACCCTTCGTAGCATTGAATAACGCGATCCTGCAAACCCGCCGTAATGCCCAGTTCGTCGGTCTCGGCCTTCATCACCAGCGTTGGCAGCAGCGGCAGGGCAATCTCGACGTTGTAAAACTTCATCAGGGCGCGGAACGTAGCCACGATAATGGCGCTCGAACCCGATAACCCCACCTGCCGGGGAATGGAGGTGCTGTACCGAATCGTAAAGTTCTTATTAGGCAGCCGAATGCCTTCTTCGGTGCAATACTCGCAGAAGCGTTTGATGGCCGCTTTAATCAGCGGAGTACCGCCGTGGTAGCCCAGCGAAGTCACCGCGTCGCGCAGGTGGTAAATGCTTTTGAAGGAGTTGGTGTCCTGGGCCTGCGGCTCGATGTTAAGCTCCGGTGATTGATACAGGGATATGGATGCCCCAAAATTGCGAACGGAGATAGAAATGGTTTTTCCGAAAAAACCATCTGACGGGTTGCCTAACAATCCGGCGCGGGCGTAGGCGCGGGTTTCAATAATCAAGAGCGGTAGGAATTAGTAAGCGTTGGCAAGATAAAGATAATTGACTTGTTAACGAATTGGGCGGCCAATAAATACCCCCGGGCGATTACCGGTGGCCTCCCCGCTGCGGTAGACGGGCTGGCCAGCCACCCAGACAAGCTGAATGCCCGACGAGAGCGCCGTGTTATTGCCGATAGCAGCGTTGTCGCTAACCGTTGCCGGATCGAACAGAACCAGGTCCGCGAGGTAGCCCGGCGCAATTAGACCCCGGTCGGCAAAGCCCAGGTGCTCGGCGGTCAGACCGGTCATTTTGTAGATAGCCGTTTCGAGCGGCATTATCTTTTGATCCCGAACGTACCGGCCCAGCACACGCGTAAAGGCACCGTATCCGCGTGGGTGGCCCGTCATGGCGCCGTCGGAGCCGATATTGGTATGCGGCCAGCTCAGCAGATTAACCACGTCCGGTTCATCCATTGATTTCCCCATAATGCCTTCAACGGAACCACTACCACCCGCATTTTCGCTGAACGCCGAGGCTTCGGCTACGAGATCCATCAGCGTCTGGGCGTTGGTTCGTTGTCGTAATCTAGCCACTTCACCAACGGTTTTTCCGGCGTACGACGGGTTTGCTGCAAACTGAACCAGCACCGATTGAGCTGGGTCAAACAGTTGATTAACGGCAAACTCGGCACTGGCCAAGTTGGTGTAGTCGCGTTTGGGGAAAAGCACCCGGAGCGTCGACATCCAGTAATCGTAGGGATAACAGTCGGCCGTAATGTTGACCCCCTCGGCGCGGGCTCTTTCGAGCCGGGCCAGCAGGTAAGGCGACTGCCCCCACTGGTTCCGCAACGCAATTTTAAGGTGCGAAATCTGAACCGGCATTTTGGTAACTCGCCCAATCTGAATGATCTCATCAATGGCGTCGTCCAGCGCAATATCCTCACTGCGAATGTGGCTGATGTAGCGCCCACCGGCGTCGGCGGCTACCTGGGCTAACTGCAGCACCTCATCCCGGCTGGAGAAAAACGCCGATTCGTATTCCAGACCCGTCGACAGGCCCAGCGAACCCTTATCCAGTTCGGCCCGCAGCAAATCCTTCATTTTCGCCAGCTCATCTGCCTTGGCCGTTCGATAGAGACTGCGCGGCCCCATTGTCCCTGTGCGGAGGGCGGCATGACCGGTGTAAGTCGCCAGGTTAACGGCTATGGGCTGGCGTTTGAGGAGCGCCCGTAGGCTGTCGACCGGCTGGCCACCGCCGTCCTGACCCACGACAAGGGTCGTGATACCCTGACTAACCACCGCCAGGGCGTCGGGGGCCTTCGCCAAACCCCAGTCGTGGTGACTGTGGCTGTCGATAAAGCCCGGAGCCAGCGTCAGACCCTTCGCGTCGGTGACGGTTTCGTTCGGGAAAGGCGTTAGGTCGCCGATCTCCCAGATGCGATTGTCCCGGATGCGCACCGACGCCCGGCGTGCTTTCAGGCCACTACCGTCGATCACGCTGGCGTTGCTGATCAGTTGGGTAGTGGGTACCCTGTACGGTTCTCCAGCCATGATGGCCTCGGCAATCTGCCGCCCGGTGGCTTCGTGCGAGTTGCTCAGCAGAATCAGTGTTTGGCGTTTGGCGGTGTTGCGGACAATCAGGGTGTTGAACCCTACCCAGCTGCCGGTATGGTCAAGGACAGTGCCCGTGCGGTCGATCGCCCAGCCAAAACCGTAGGGATAAGTCGTGCCGTTGTTGAGCCGAACCGGCGTGAAGGCTTCCCGCAGCGTACTGGCCTTGACAAGCTTGTTGGTGTACAGGCTTTGGTCCCATTTCAGTAAGTCTTCGGCGGACGAGTATACATTGCCATCGCCAATGACGCCATCCAACCGGATCAGGTCATCTGGAATCAGCCGACCATTCTGACGCTGAAAACCGTACACGCGATTGGCGGGCGGAGGCCCCGATTTAAGATGGTAAACGGACGTATTGCGCAATTTCAGAGGCTGGGCAATCTGCTGGTCAAATAGGGCCCGGACGCTGGTGCCCGACACCGTTTCGATGATCGACCCCAGCAACACATAGCCCGTATTGCAATACGTCCAGCGGTCGCCCGGTCGGAAAAGCAGGGCCGGTTTGTGATCGGCCAGCAACTGCAGCATTCCGGCATTGGTCAGCGTATCGAGCGGGCCGGTGTATTGCTGGGCTAACTCGAAGTATTCGGGCAGACCGGATGTGTGCGTAAGCAGGTGACGGATCGTGATCGAATCATACGGAAACGTTGGCAGATAAGTCCGGACTTTGTCGTCGTAGCGCAGCCGACCCTTTTTCCCTAACTGCATGATCATCATGGCAATAAACTGCTTGGAAACCGAGGCCAGGTTAAAGGCTGACGTGGGTTTCAGGGCCTCGCCGGTTGTGTGGTTAGCTATACCGAGTTCCTTCTGATACAGCACCTTACCCCGCTCCGCGTACAGGACTACGCCGTTGAACATGGCTCGCTGATGAAGCTGCGTCAGGACCCAATCCAGCGTCTTTAGTCGGGCGGTCGTTTGGGCCCGGAGTCCAGGGCTAACTAGATTCAGGAAGCAGAACAGGAGCAGTTTTTTCACGGCGGGCGGGCGTTGACTTATTTGGCGATGTAGCGGAAAGATATAGTAACAATTGGGAGAATGCGCTTTATTTGCCGAAAAATAAACACAAAAGAAGCTAAATGACAGAACGGGCTATCCTGTTGACGAATGGTCTTTTATCGACACCCGACGCCAAAACCGCTCACGGCCTTATCCGCGACAGCGAACGTTATACCCTTGTTGGCGTGATCGATCCGCCCACCGCCGGACGTGATGCCGGAGACGTGCTGGACGGAAAGAATCGGGGTATTCCGGTGTTTGCCACGCTGGACGAGGCCCTGGATAAAGTTGGGCCGGTTCAGTACGGAATTGTGGGCGTCGCTACGGTTGGCGGAGTTCTGCCGCCGGAAGTCCGGTCGCTGATTGAAGTGTGTCTTCGGAAAGGCGTGTCGGTGATCAACGGGCTGCATGATCTGCTCCAGGACCACCCGGAACTGGTAGAGATGGCGGCCCGGTACGGATCCCAGCTGATTGACGTTCGGAAGCCCAAACGCCGTTCGGAACTGCATTTCTGGTCGGGGGAAGTTTTCCAGATTAAAGCGCCGATCGTTGCCGTTCTGGGCATGGACTGCGCGATGGGTAAACGCACGACGACCCGGCTCCTGATGCAGGCCTGCCGGGCGGAAGGGATGAACGCGCAGATGATTTATACGGGCCAGACCGGCTGGTTACAGGGCGGTAAATACGGTTTTATCTTCGACTCCACGCTGAACGATTTTATTTCCGGCGAAATCGAACACGCCCTGGTGTCGTGCTGGCGGGAGACGGGCGCCGATGTACTTTTCATTGAAGGACAATCGTCGCTGCGCAATCCCAGTGGTCCCTGCGGACTGGAGTTCCTGGTTTCCGGTCAGGCGCGCCACGTTGTGTTGATGCACGCACCCAAGCGGACTTACTTTGATTATGACCCCGCCTGGGGCGCGATTCCTTCGGTGGAGTCCGAGATTGCCATTATTCGGCAGTTTGGTTCGGACGTGCTGGCGCTGGCCCTTAATACCGAGGACTGCACGAAGGACGAAGCCAGACAGTTTCAGCAACAGTATCAGGACCAGCTTGGCATTCCGGTGCTGCTGCCGCTGGAGGAAGGGGTAGAGTCAGCGGTGCCTCTCATTCGGCAATTGGTCCAAACCTCCATTTCTCATGCAGATTAAACGTATTCGCGTATACCGCCGTGACCTGGCTTTAACGGTTCCTTATACCATTGCCTATCAGACCATTTCGAGCGTTGAAAACCTGTTCCTCGCGGTTGAACTAGCCAACGGAATGATTGGGCTGGGAGCCGCTAATCCCGATCCGGAAGTGGTGGGTGAATCACCGGATCAAACCTACAGTAACCTGCAAAGTGAGGCTGTCAACCGGTTGGTGGGTAGGGATATCCGACACCTCTTTCAGCTGATTGATGAAATGCGCGCGCAGTTTCCGGGGCTTCCGGGTACGCTGGCTGCGCTCGATATTGCCTTGCATGATGCCTTCGGCCAACTCTTGGGTATCCCGGTGGTAGCTTTTTACGGGCAGAAACTAACCGCCATGCCTACGTCGGTAACCATTGGCATTATGCCGGTCGATGAAACGCTGGACGCGGCTGACCGGCTAGTGGGGCAGGGCTTTCGGGTGCTGAAAGTCAAAACGGGCCTCGACGCAGCCGTGGATGCCGAGCGGCTCCGCAAGCTGTACGAGCGATTTGGCCCGGACGTTACTCTCCGGGTCGACGCCAACCAGGGCTACACGCGTGATCAACTGCTCGACTTTTTGACCCAGACCAAAGGCGTCGCTCTGGAACTGATTGAACAGCCCCTGCCGGTGGGGCAGGAAGCCGAATTGCGTAGCTTACCCGCTGATCTGCGCCGAATCTTAACCGCTGATGAATCGCTGAAAGAAGGAAAAACGGCCCTGGCGCTGGCCCAGAATCCCCAACCGTTCGGCATCTTCAACATCAAACTGATGAAATGCGGGGGTATTCGGGGCGCGATGGAACTGGCAACGGTGGCCCAATTGGGCGGTATTGACCTTTTCTGGGGCTGTAACGACGAGAGCATTGTCAGCATTACGGCGGCCCTGCACGCGGCTTTTGCCTGCCCAAACACCCGGAATATTGACCTCGACGGCAGCTTTGATCTGGCGCAGGACGTAGTGCGGGGTGGTTTTGTGGTTGAAAACGGAATCATGCGGCCAACCGACGCGCCGGGATTAGGACTAATCAACGAACTAACCTAAACCATGAAATCAAGCCCCAAACTAGCCCGCGTGCTGAGTCTGCCTTCGGCGGTTATTCTGGTTGTCAGCGTCATTGTTGGATCCGGCGTTTTCAAGAAAGTTGCACCGATGGCCGCCGAACTGCAATCGCCGGGCCTGATTCTGGCCTGCTGGCTAATGGCGGGGCTGGTGAGTCTGGCCGGGGCGCTTACCAACGCCGAGATAGCCGGGATGTTTCCGCAGTCGGGGGGGGAATACGTGTATTACGGGAAAGTCTACAACCGGTTTTTTGCCTTTCTGTACGGCTGGAGCAACTTCACGGTCATTCGGACGGCCAGCATTGCGGCCCTGGCGCACATCTTCGCCCAGTCGCTGGCCAATCTGCTGGGGCTGCAGGACGAGACGCTGGTCAAAGGCATTGCGACGCTGCTGATTGTGGTGCTGAGCCTGGTTAATTACCGCGGAATTCAGTTTGCGGAGGGCTTGAGCCGGGCGCTGACCTTTACGATGCTCTTCGCCATTGGTGCACTGAGTGCGCTGGGGCTTAGTTCGTCGGTGGGCAGTCTGGAGCATCTGACCCAGCCCAGTCCTCACTTCGACGCTGAGCGACTCCAGGGCGTTGGACTGCTCAAGGCGATGGTCATTGCGTCGCTGGGCGCGTTCTGGGGGTATGACGGCTGGAACAACATCGGTTTTATTGGGGAGGAAATAAAGAATCCCCAGCGGAACCTGCCGCTGGCGCTGGGCTTCGGCACCCTGATTGTTATTGGCTTGTACTTGCTGCTCAATGTCATGTACGTGTACGTGATGCCCATTGACAGCCTCATTGCGCTTAACGAGACGCCCGGCCAGATTGCCGCCGTGGAAGTGATTCGACAGGTTGCGGGCACGGGCGGGGCCACACTCGTGCTGTGCCTGATTCTGCTGACCACCTTCAACGCCACGAACAGCTCCATCCTCATGTCGGCCCGGATCTACTACGCGATGGCCCGCGATGGACTCTTTTTCCGGTCGGCGGCCCATATTCACCCCCAATATCAGTCGCCCTCGGCGTCGATTGTTTGGCAGGGGCTTTGGTCGGTTGGGCTGGTGTGGTCGGGGACGTTCGATCAGTTGACCGACATGCTTGTGTTTGCTTCTTTTATTTTTTACGGCGCGACGGCCCTCGGGGTTATTATCCTCCGGCGAACTCGTCCGGACGTGCCACGGCCTTACCGGGTGGTGGGTTATCCCGTCGTCCCGATTCTCTTTTTCGTCTTTTGCCTGATTCTGGTGGTCATCACGATTCTGGACCAACCCCGGGCGGCCCTTTCCGGAATAGGGCTCATGGCGACGGGCGTGCCGTTCTATCTGTTGTGGCGTCGGCGGGAGCCGGTAGAAACGAGCGTGACCGTTGAGTAGTCAGGGGGGGCTGGTCAGAAGTAAAGACGTAACCTATAATTTGAACAAAACTTTGCAGTCAGCCCGAAAAGAATATATATTTGCATAAGTACTTATATAAATGCTAATACGGTGAGCTTTTTCCAGAAAACAGGCCCTATGGCACTCGGCAGCCGACTCCGGCAGTTGAGTGAACAATTAACCCAGGAGGCCGGCAAAATTTATAGTCTATACGGTGTGGCGATTGAACCGCGTTGGTTTCCCGTTGTCTATGCCTTAACGCAGCAGGACAGTCAGTCGGTGGCTCAGTTGGCCGAAACGATTGGTCATTCGCAGGCTTCGGTCAGCCAAGTTATTAAGGAGATGGGTAGCCGCGATTTTGTCCGCATTGGTAAAGATGCCGACGATGGCCGGAAGACAATCATTACGTTATCGCCCAAAGCGCACCAGTGTTTACCGGCCCTGCACCAGCAGATTAGGGATGTGGAGCAGGCGGTGGAAGCGATTCTGGCGCAGGCTCACCAGAATCTGTGGGCGGCTCTGGATGAATGGGATTACTTGCTGGAACAAAAAAGCCTGTTTGAGCGGGTCAACGAGCAGCGGAAGGGGCGGGAAAAAGAACAGGTCCAGATCGTGCCTTACTCGGAACAGTACCAGGAAGCCTTTCGCCAACTGAACCACCAATGGATTACCACCTATTTCAGTCTGGAGCCCGAAGATCATCACGCGCTGGATCATCCAGACGAAAAAATCCTGCAACCCGGCGGGGCTATTCTAATGGCTCTCTACGGGGGCGAGCCGGTTGGTTGTTGCGCGCTGATCCGGATGGATGACGCTACGTATGAACTGGCTAAAATGGCGGTCTCCCCGAAAGCGCAGGGCAAACACATTGGCTGGCTGCTTGGACAGGCGGTGATAGAAAAAGCCAGAGCGTTAGGGGCTACGAAGCTGTATCTGGAAAGTAACACAATTCTGAAACCCGCCATCGGACTTTACCATAAACTTGGGTTTGAGCGGGTGAAAGGGCCGGCTTCGCCCTACAAACGGTGTAATATTCAAATGGAACTCCTGCTTTAAGTCGATGTACGATTCTAAAATTGCTCTGGTTATCTGTCAGGACTTAGCGACCTGGCAAAAGCTGAATGTGGCGGCTTTTCTGGCCAGCGCCGTGGCGATTCAATACCCCCAGACGCATGGACGGGCGTTTGTCAACGCGTCGGGTTCGACTTATCTGCCCTTCATAAAACAGCCCATTTTGATTTACGGAGCCGACGATGAAGCGCAGTTGCAACGGGCCCTCAAACGGGCCAGGGAGCGGGAACTGGCCATTGGAATTTATACCAGACCACTGTTCTCGACCAAAAATGAGGAAGAGAATCTGGTAGAAATTGCCAAATACGCCAATGAAGCGCAGGACTTGGTTGGTCTGGTTGTGTACGGTGAGAACCGAAAAGTAGATAAAGCCCTCGATGGCCTGCGCTTCCATCCTTAACCGTTTTTGAGAAGACGACTCTGCATCAGTCTTCCTGCACAAACCGGATGTTGCGCTGTAAGCCTTCCAGCTTGGTGCGTTTCACCGCCGACCGCCGGAATACTTCCCGGAACACTTCTTCCGTGATTTCCCGCCAGTCCTGCTGGTTAAAATTAGTCAGGGCGGGGTGGGGATTAAACGCCGACGTCTGGTGCGGACGGGCAAATCGATTCCACGGACAGACATCCTGGCAGATATCGCAGCCAAAGATCCAGTTGCCAAACTGACCCTGCACTTCGGTCGGAATCGCGTCTTTG
>Ga0325400_1007234_pt1 | contig 10610 bp, 5 predicted proteins | sample PopdelMetagenome_2_FD_205662 | JGI IMG/M metagenome (GOLD analysis project Ga0325400, IMG submission 205662) | Populus deltoides microbial communities from Bellville, Georgia, United States - Xylem-PdKOR-R1 | ecosystem: Host-associated > Plants > Phyllosphere > Stem > Wood/Secondary xylem...
AATAAAAACCAATTATATTTGAAAGGATTCATACTTTGTTTCAATTCTCTTGCGTAACGATCTTAGCCAGGGAGAGGATGAAGAAGAAGATTTCTTTTCAGATAAAGTGGAAGGCTCTGGAAGGTGTTAGGGCTGGAAAAGCTAGGATATATATTGGGAGATGAATACGAATGGATGGCTGGGTTTCATCAAAGCACTTGCAATGCACACCCTAGCATAAATATGTTCTTATTTAAATTCAAAGTTATTAGAGTATTACCTTTCAAGTTTGAGTTTGAATTTGTATGAATTTCTCTATTAGCTAAGAGGGTATTGTATACGCGGCAACTTTTGTTTTTAAAGTAAATGCACAAATAATGTGTTTGGCTAATGTTGAAACTTAATTTATTATTTGTGTGCAACTTAGTATAATTTACGTTGAAAACACAGGTTTGCGGAAAGCAGCTTTTAAGCTGCTTCTCCCCTTCTCCTGCGGTCTTGACAATGGAGAGTTTCACTCTTCATTGTTTATGGCCGGACCGGGTCCGGTCCAAATCTAAATATATTGAATCGAGTTCGATCCAGTAAAAAAAAATTAATTTTTATTTTTATTTTTAATTGTGTTTTATTTGAAAAACTAGTGTTTAATATTATTCAATTGCACTCCATAAATTAGAAGAAGATTGCATGATGACGTAACATTTGCAGAATTTGATCGCAATTTTAATTTTGTTCTTGATGTTATTTTACTTGATGTTGTTGCATGCTCAGGAAACCATGAAAACTACAGCCTTGTTGGATGGATTCCGTACTAGATAGAATTGTAAATAATTTAATGCAATAATAAAAAATATTTTATATAAAATATTATTTATTTTATGATGAAATAATAGTAGTTAAATTTACAATATTTAAATTAAAAAATCATCAATATTAATATATATCTTTCTAGTTATTTTAAAACCCCAATTTGAAAGGCATTTTTAACCAAATACATTAAATTACTTTTTATTTAACCTCAATTTCAACCACAGTTTTAATAAAACATATACAAATACCAAACGAGCGTCAACCAAAATGTTTTTTAATTTTTTTTTCAAATCACAACCACAAAAGCTACCACAATACCAAACACATTAGAATTCCGGGGTTATGAAAGGATTCAATGTTTAATTTTAATTTTGTGAGGCTTGAACTACTTTAAACCAGTACTGAAAACTTCTCTTTTTTACTAATTTATTATGAGAATCAGTAAGCATTATCAATATAATCCATTAGAGGAACAATTTTTGAGAAGAATATGTAAGCATCATCAAAGTATCTATTAGAGTCATCAATTATACTAATTACAAGATTTAAAACTAACACGATCTAAGAGTAATGAGTAATTCATTAGGTTGATTAAAGATATTTAGATTAAAAAGTTGTAAATCTATTAAACTGGATCTTCGTGTATTGTTTGGGTTATATTTAAAGATATAAGTAAAATTTTGTTGCGATTCTAGTTGGAATGAAAACTAAACATTTCAAGTTTTCTATTCATATATGATATGCCTAGTGATTTAATTATATGAGAAAGAGTAATATGTTTGAAGTTAGGTTTAAAATTTACTAGCAAACAAGGAAAGTAAAAAAAAGACTATCAGAATAAGGATTGTCTTTCATATGATTTGTGGATTTTTACAAGACTATATACAAATTAGGATTTCTTACATAGCAACAACTCTGACAACATTAGAGTTAGCAATTTTGACAACATTGGAAGTCTTATTTTTTACAAGGACAAAAGTCGAATGTTTGGAAGTATTGTTTTGCAAAGAATTTCTCATTTTTAAGGATATCAAGATGGTAGCTTACGGATTGGACAAGGAAAGTCAATTTTGAGCTTATTTTTTTAATGCATGTTTTTACACTAAAAGCATAAATTTTGATCTGAATATTGAATTGAGCTGAAATTTTATCAAAAGATTCTATATGTCTTGATTTTTTGATATATGGTTAAAATTTCATAGCAATGAAGTTTGAAAAGGCCTTGTAAAAATTGCACTTAATTTCCAAGTTAATTTAGGATTATTTTTCCTTTTCTATTTAGAACTCTTTTGTTGTTTTTCCAGCTTTGTTTAAGATGTTTTATCTAGTATAAATAGGGTTGTTTAACATGTATTTAAGGTTTTGTTTTTTTTTTTGTTTTTTTTTCAGATTGCTTATGATTCATAAATAATATTTTGTGTGGCAAGGTTGCTCATTCTCTTGGTTCTTCATTGAACTATTCATGACTTATTAAAGATTAATTGCTTTTGTAGTGTTCTTCCTTATACTTTCAGTTCTTGATTCTTTATAATCAATGGGTTCAGGTATTTTATCTAATAATTTCTTTAGTTCAAGTAATTATTGGGTTAAGTTTTTTATCAATCTGATTTTAACTTTCTTGACTTGTATTCTTTCATGTTTGTGGGTTCTAGGATTCTTATCCTTTAGGTTCACATTAATTGGTATCAAAGCAAGATTCTAAAATCAGATTTCATTTATCTATCTTAAATTTTTTGCATTGTTTGCTTGTTGTTTCTCAATTATTGAATTGTTGCGGCTAAAATAAAATAAAAACCAAAAGTTTCAATTAAGTTTTCCTACTGCCAAATCAATAAATTAAAAAAAGAAGAAGTAAAGTTAAAATCACAAGTTTTTGTAAGTGATGCAAAATTGAAATTTACAATTCTTGAATTTGAGACTTGAGAAAATTGCAATATAGATTCTGCTGAATTGGTTGGTTTTATTACTAGGTGTTGTTTGTTGAAATGTTGATTTCGGGTTTCATAATATTTTTTGTTTCAATATGTAATTATTTGTTTGCAAATGAATTCAGATTGTTTGAGTTCACACTAGTTTCCGGGTTTTATAGAGTCAATTCTTGAATTTCACTGATGTTTTTGTATTCCCTTTTGTTTTGTTTTTGTAATCGTAATTGTATTTGTATTTGTTTTCATATTTGTTTTCAATTTCCCTAAAGAACTGAAGTGACAGGCAAGAGAGGTAAAAGAAAAAACGGTGAGACTTATCGTGAAAAGCTAAAAATTTGAGTGAAACATGAGTGAAGTGACATGTATTGAGTGTAAACACGTGAAAGAGTGTGAGGATATTTCTTGTTTCTAATATAAAATTTCAGACTTGACGATGTCTTCTAAAAACGGGTCATTAGCTAAGAAAGAGAAGAACACTTTCTCTTTTTATAAGCTATATAACAAGAATTTAAGCACATGGATGTGGTATTCAATAATATAAGGAATCAGCTAGATAGTAATGAAGTTATGCTTACTAAGTTGCAAGAGAGACAATCCCAAAAGGTTCATAATACAAGGAGATAAGAGAATCTGAAGATCCAAGCCGTGAATGCTGACAATAAAAAAACTTGCATGAGATTTGTCAAGGCAAGCAAGGATGACCACCTTACAATACTTATTAAAAGAACAAATAAACTACTTGATGAATGAAAAAAGATGCAAAATGATCAGATGGTGATTCAAAATGTTAAATTCTAAAACTAGGAGTGGGAAGGTTGAAAACTTGTTGGGTTTTTATGAATTATTGGAAAAGAGAATAGGAAAGAGTCTAGAGAAAACTCTCGATACAACAACAATTTCATACCAAAACCTAAATCTTTCAATAGATGATACAAGAGAAATCAAGCATGAACATCAAGAGGAAAGTAATAATGGTGTTTATAAAGTTGAAGATTGCAATGCAAAACAAGAGATAAGTTCTAAGAGTTATGATGATTTTGAAGTTCTTTCACTAGACAATAAAAATGAAATAACAAACAAACTTGAAGAGGATAACAAGAATAATTATTGTGAAGTGTATCATTACAATATGAATTTGGAAGGCTTACATGAACATGATGAAGATAATAATGAGAGTTCACTAGTTTTGAAGCACATAGAAGGCGCACTTGTTAATGACCATAACATAATATATCTTTCAATTGGTCTTATGGAATAATATGAGAGTTTGTTGGAGAGCTTTGAGATGAGAGAAAATTGTTTTTTTGATCGAGGACCTTGGGATGAGAGAAATGGTAAGTTGGTTGAAATAAGAGCAAATAGTGAGTTGGTCAAGACTAGAGAATGAAAAGAAGTGCCACTTGTGAAAAAAAAAGTGTTGGTGGTAAAACAAAAAAAGTACGAGAGCTTTTATGTAAAAACTATTGTTATTGAGAATGTTTTTTATACTAACAGTCCTATGTAAAATAGTGTTTTAGTTTCTTTGTTGTAGGATTATGAGAATATATTACCAATAAATGGTGTTCTTATTGTTAATTCGAGTACGAATCATTTTGATGAGAGGGGAAATGATGAGAATCAACAAGTATCACCCAATGATCTATTAGAGGTGCCACTTAGATCAATTACAAGGTCTAAAACTAAAAAGATCCAAAAGAAATTAATTGGGATGATTCAATATATTTGGGTTAACAAGTTATAAATATACTGGATTGGACATTCATGAACTGCGTAGGCCATATATGAAACTACAAGTATAACTCTGCTTCTATTCCATATGAGATGGAAACTAGAAATACCAAGCTTTTAATCTATACATGTTAGGCCCCGTGACTTGTTTAGATGAGAGAGAATGACATGTTTGAAGTCACGCTTAAAAGCTGCTAAAAAACAAAGAAAAATGAAAAAGGAACATTTTTCATATGATTTGTAGATTCTTTAAAGAAAATGATTTAATTGCATATGGAATCCTTATTTTGCAAGGATTCCTTACTTTCCAAGAATACCAATTTGGCAAACAATCCTTATTTTGCAAGGATTTCTTATACAACAAAAATCCTTTTTCTACAAGGAAAGATTTCAGCAACTTTGGTAGTATTGGAAGTCCTAATTTTTATAAGGAAACAAATTTGAAAGGCAAGGAATTTTCAATTTTCAAGGATGCCATGTTGGTGGCTTGGGGATCTAACAAGGAGAGATGATTTTTGACTTATTTTTTCTAATACAAAATTTAATTTAACAAGCATAACTTTCAATTCGACCACTTGATCAATCTTGGATTATACCGGAAGATTCCAGAGGCTTTTTTTATATTTTTAAAATTTCATAGTAATTAGAGTTCAGAAATGTGAACCTTTGGATAAAGAAAAAAATTTATAAAGACAAGGGAGAAAATATTATGTTAATTTGTAAATTGAATATTCACATAAAGAAATGATAATGGATTAAGGGAATTTGGAATAAAAGGTGTATGTAATGTAAAAAAATGAAAATATGAAAATGGCTGAAAAATAAAAAAAAATATATATAGAATTGTGAATAAAAATTAAATAGGAGTGATATAAGAGGAAATAAGGTACTGAAATATCATTTAATGAAATTCAAAATAACCTAACTCAAAATTTACGTTAACAGGTGTTGAGAATTGAGAAAAAATTAACTAGAAAAACAAAAGGTTACCATGGAGGGATATAATAGGAATTTCATAAATTATTGTTTATATGTGTGTGTGTGGCCGGCTATTTGAAGAAAATAGGAGAGAAAAGAAAAACATGCTAAATACCTTTACAAAACCTTAGGAAAACAAAGAAAGTGAAAGAAAATCTTGGAAGTTAGAAGAATCAACACCAAAAACATCAAATTATAAAGGAAAATTGAGTGGGAGAGAGTGATTTTGAGGGGTAAAGTGGCAGCAAGAGGAAGGGAATAAAGGAGGGAAGAAGAAAGTGTTAAAAGCTTGGGTTCTAGTTCAATTTTTCCCTTGTTTCTTGTGCTTAATATGTAGGTAATGATTCCTTTTACTATGTGAAGCTTACATTTTTTGACAAGATATGGAATTGATTAATTAAGTTTGTATTATGAAAGTAAGGGTTTTCTAAGAAAAAATATTTATGATAGTGTTCTTTATTTGGAATGGTAATTTTGATCATAAAAACTTTGGATTAGTGTTGATTTTTGCTAAATTTTGGAAGAAATATATGTTTTTCCATGGTTTTGGACCAGACAAAAAGAGGGATTTTATGAAATTTAGGTAAATAATTTGTACTTGTTGAAATGGTGTGTTTAGTGAGAATTGATATAGATATAGTGATTTATGAATTTATCTAGGCATCATGAAAATAATCAAGTAAGTAGGAATAAGACTTTGACATAAATTTTGATGAGATAAGGCTTGAATTGTGTTTCAATTATATTGAGTGTAATTAAGGTTAATAAATATATGGCATGGTGAAGTCAAAATACATGAATAAGGGAAAATAAAGTATGACCCTTGTGGTTGGCTAAATGAAGAAATTTGAAAGCTTTGATAGATGGTTGGCTAAATGAAGAAATTTGAAAGCTTTGATAGATGGTATTTAATTATAAGAAATAGTAAAACAATTGAGAGATTGTGTAATTATGTGTTTTGAAGAATTTTAATTGGAAAAATGATGAAGATATGGAAATTGTCATAAAGAATCAAGTTATGATTTTTAAGGTTATGGGAATTTATGGTAATGAATTGATTTTGTTTTTGATGATTCTTAAGGTTATGAGAATTTATAGTGATGATTTAATTCTGTTTTTGATAGAGGACACTTCGGTAGTTGGATGACAAGGCGGAGCTAATGCTGGGAAATCACATATTGCAGGTGGGTGTTGAACACCTATATTTTATAATTTTTACACTAATAGAATTGTTAGATTTACTTCCTTTTATTTCTTGTATTAGTATGGAAAATCGTTAAAAAAATGGGAAAACAAAGAAAGGAAATGGATGGAAAAAACTTGGTTAGCTAGTCCTAATATAGAGGCTAATGATGTCAAAAGGTTCTTTGACATCGACATTATTAAATGTTAAGTGAAAGTATTCATATAAGACTTGATTAACTATTCTGAGATTTGAAAAGCTAATAATATTAATGGGTTACATTGATATCGACATTTACTCAAACTTGATTAGTCAGTCCTGGTAAAGGAGACTAATGATTCTAACAAGGTTCATTAGCATCAACATAAAAATCCAAAGGATTAGAAATAAAAAAGGTGGGGGGGGGGGGGGCTTGACTAGCTTTCTCGGACAATTGAGAAAGCTAATGATGTCAAGGTGGATACCTTGCCTTCGACATGTTCCTTAAAATTTATGATGAGCTAACTAGGGAAATAGTTGCTAATAATGCCAGTGAGCTGATGTTGATATTTTCTTGATTACTTATTCATTAGGTTATGACTAACGATATCAATTTAAAATTTCCATGACATTAAGAAAATTATTCAGATTATAGATATAATAGTATGATGATGTTAATGTGGGAAGTTAAATAAAAAAAGAATTAATGTATAATAAGTAATGTTTTATCTTTGAGTTGAAATAAAGAAAAAAAAGATTTAGTGATACTTTCAGTGTATTAGTTATTATATGAAATAAAGTAATGTTCCTTAAAATTACATACAAAATCTATATAAATGATAAGTAATGTTTTTCCATGTCTTTTATATTATTTTTTTATATATATATATATATATATATATATATATATATATATATATATATATATATATGAAAGCTTAAAATTGAAGAAACCGGGCCTGTTTAGCCTTGCAATTGAAGAAGCGAAGCCGTCTGCACCATTTATATAGATTAAATGGTGATTTTTATTTTTTTAAAGTGTTTTTTATTTGAAAATATATTAAAATAATATTTTATTTATTTTTTAAAAAATATTTTTGACATCAATGTATTAAAATGATATAAAAATACCAAAAAATATTAATTTAAAGTAAAATATTAATTTAAAATAAAAAAATAATTTTTTTTAATTTTTTCAAAGACGATTTTAAACATAAAAATAAACAAGAACTAGCTAAATTGATGAAGAATAAGCTTCTTTTTCTTCTGGAAAGCATGTGTCTTGTTGACAGTGGTGGTTATATATTGACTTTTTAAGTTCTTATTGACTTTTTATGTTCTTTTAACTTAAACTAGCTATTTTCTAAACCCTCAATCTTTGAATTTGAAGGAGAGGAAGAAGTTTCGTCTCAAAACAGTGCATCTCCTAAATACCCCTACTTGATTATTCTAATTTCTACCTACAGTTGTAAAAGAAGACTCGTGGATTGGTTGTAACTAGTAATGTGCTCGAGCTCCGGGCTGGATTCAAAGTATTTTTATTCAAAAAAATAATAATAAATGCAACAACAACGTGTTTTTCATCATCAAGAAAAATTCTTGTTGTGAATTGAAAAAATAATAATAAATTAAATTAAAAATTATATATGTTAATAAATGTTAATTTTTTTTAACACTGATTGCGTTAAGGGAGGAGCTTTTCAATTTTTTTTAATTATACACTAATAAAATTGTTTCTTGTTAGAAAAGTAATAATTTCAATTTTATTGAAAAAATAATAATTTTCTAGTATATGTATAATCTTCTTATTATTTTTTTTCAATAAAAAAATATTTTATGGGTTTTTAAACTTATAAAAATCGAAGGCAATTAAAATCAATAAAAATAAAAATGATTTGAAATAAAGATAAATTTCTTTTTTTCTTCTATCAACATTGTTATCTTATCAATGCACTTTTTTTTTACTACAATAATTATTTTTTAAATAACTTATCAAAATGATCATAAATGGCAGTTTTAATACAAAAGAAAAACAATATATTGATACTTTTTAGGTGAATGTATTAGGAAAGAAAACAATGATATATTACTTGGGCGCTGTAATGGAGAAATTTTCAAAAGCTAATTTTTTTTAACTAATTATATAGTTATGAAAAAAAGAAAATCATAGAAAAGATAGCCAGTAAAATCATGGAGAATAAAAGGTATTTTCCTTTTATGAACCAAAAAAATATTTTTTTATAAGAAGTATAAAAGAAATTAAAAAAAGATATTAACAATAAATATAATTACTTGAACTTTATTTTTAAAGAATATTAATGATCACAAACATATAAAAAGACATGCATAGTAAGTTCACATAGAATAATTAACGAAGTGATTACTAATATCATTAAAGGGAAGAATATCATTAAAAAATAAATGTTAAGTTAATCGATATCTAATGAAAAAATATCTTGAATATATTTTATTTTATTTTAATTATAATTAGTTTTTTTAATTAAACTTTCATTAAAAAATAAAAAATAATCATGAAATTTTGTAAAAGGAATGCTTCCTAATATCATAAAAAAATATCGTAATCTCATTTGAAAAAATCAAAATTGAATGGTATTCAATATAATAATTTTTTTAAAATAATTTTAATTAATTTAATTAAATGGTTTTTTCATTAAAAAAAATAAGAGCCTTTAAAACAAAGTGCACAAGTCCCTCATGCCTAGCTCATTTTTTTTTTAAAACAACCAAATAACATGTCTTCTCTAGTTTGATTCTGACTATCTTAGATGGTTAGAAAATCAGAATCCAACTAAAATGATTAAAGAAAAAAAATCTATTTTAAACTCTTTTAAATCTAACAACATCTAATGAACATCTAAAAGTTTAAAATCCCGTATAAACATCAAAAATCAATTTATGATTATAGATTAACATTGAATTGATTGAAAAAAAATAAAAAATCAACCTGATTCACAAAATGTTCTCGAGTTTTATTTTACTTTTTTCAACAATATAAATATTAAAAAACACCTTAACAAAACTATTCTTGTTAATAAAATTCATGAATACCAAGATTTTTTTTTGTTTCCTTTATGTAATGGGTTCAATCAACAATTTTTTCTCTCTTCTCTGATTTTGAAGCAACTCTTTCTTATTTTTCAAACTCAATGACTAAAAAGTAAAATTTTAAAAATTGAATGGACTGAAAAGGAATTCAAAGGAAAGTAGGTGGATCAAAGAGAATTTGTTTCGTACCAATTTGCAATTGATCACTTGGTTTTCCCTATCTATTTTTAAATTTGGTAATTCTATAATAAATGATAAGGAATTGGACATTAAATGGGTCACTCACGTGATGCACATGAGCGAGACATGAAATGATAAATGCATTTAGCCTCTGTCAGTGTCTGTTATAGAAGGGAGGCAAACTTGGACGTTATTTTTAGCGTCAATTTATTACAGGTTGTGGCTGTAATAAATTATGTTAGAATTGAAGACACTTGTTCTCGTTTCTGTAAGAATTTGAAATTTCAAATAATTTTTTTATATTTTTAAATTATTTTACTATGCTGATATTAAAAATAAATTTTAAAAATATTAATATATTTTTAAATAAAAATATTTTTTTAAAAAATCATCATGCTGCAAAATCAGCAAATCAATTAACAAGAGTTAACTAAACAAAACATCAATATTCGAGGGACTGAGTTAATATGGACAATCGGTTGGTGGGTGACTCAATTGTGGATAGTCAAGTGGCAAATTTTTATCCCTTCCCAAAAAAAATGATAATAAAATTCTAAACTCAACGTGGTCACTCTCAATTGGTTGGATTTGATGCCATAATTGGTAAATTACTGATCTGCTACGAGGCATTACATTTTTGTTTTTCAATTATTTATATATATGTTCTACTCTCCATTTATTGGTTGTGAATTCTGACTTCATCTCCCAGTCTTTTGTATTGGTTGAGCCTTTTGTATAATATATATATATATATATATATATATATATATATATATATA
>Ga0325400_1007236_pt1 | contig 10608 bp, 6 predicted proteins | sample PopdelMetagenome_2_FD_205662 | JGI IMG/M metagenome (GOLD analysis project Ga0325400, IMG submission 205662) | Populus deltoides microbial communities from Bellville, Georgia, United States - Xylem-PdKOR-R1 | ecosystem: Host-associated > Plants > Phyllosphere > Stem > Wood/Secondary xylem...
TGCAGCTGACTCAATTGAGCAACCGACCTACCATACAACAAAAATCAAATGTTATATATCCTGCAGCCATTAGAGAGAGACGCATGGACATCATTTTAACATTTGGGATTTTCTTGGTTTGACTGTGTTTCATTGGCATTAGTCTTCCCTTAATATCCTTCTTCCTTTGATGAAGTTTTCATTTGATAAAGGATTTGCGTTCTCTGTTCCGAGTTGAATGATAAGACATACTATGTGAATTGCCGGGCGATGCCGCCGGTTGTTATATAAACGGTATAAGCATTCGGTTGAGTATAACCTGAGGTAATCGAAGAAGAAGATAGGCAGACAGAATTGAACAAAATGAAAAAAGAATACCTAAAGCATGGAGGTTAAACAATGCAACCACATGCTTTATGTTATATATCCTTCAGCCATTAGAGAGAGACGCATGGACATTATTTAAACATTTGGGATTTTCTTGGTCTGACTGTGTTTCATTGGCTGTTATGGTAAGTAACCCACTATTGTCTCAAGTCACCATCATACCCTTTGTACCAAACCATTGCTGAAGCATTTTTGGTTTATTAGACTTGATCTTTGCCTCAATCAAATATTTTGAGAGTGAACAGAGAGAGATTGGCTGTTTTGGTCATAGCTGCCACATCTATAATGTGCAAGTATTACAGTATGAGCGCTTCGGCCTCGTATGTTGATACATTTCTATTGGACAACGCCAATAAAACATGTACATCAACTTCAGTGAACAAAATTGACTTGACCAAGAACCCACGTTTGTGCGAATTCCTGTGTAGGTTACGCGGCTGTGCTGCCTCTCTAAAGATCAAATATCAAACCATCCCTTGTAGTTCGCAGAGACTGTGCAATGAATGGTAGAATGCCCACTTGTTCCAAGCCTCTGTGGAGCTTAGAGCTCAGAAAGCTCATCCATTGGCTAGCAATCATCATGCTCCTGTGTATCATCTCTATCAGCCATCATAGGCAAAGAGGGCTGTAACTCTGGTTGGGGGAATAGCAGCTTCAGACGAAAGGCATCAACTCCATTCACGTAATAGTGAAAGAGTCGTTTTGCTCTAATAAAACCAAGACGGCCATATAGTGCAAGTGCTCCTTTATTTGTAACTTCTGCTTCCAATGTTACCTTTGAAGAGGAAAGAGAAAAACACAACACAATAAAAGATCAACAACTAGCATTTCATCTTCCCTATAGTAAAGAAAGTGATATACTTTAATACAAAAATATAAAGTTGGGATATGCTAAACATAAGCAAATAGGGGGAAAATGTAGTTATCACGGACCATATTCTTTAATGTGGCATGCTTGTGTTCCAGAGTGGACCCCTTATCACCAGTTAAGGTGGAAAACCAGTCAAATAATCATGCAGTTCATTTAAGCTGTTCTGATATCCTACATTCAAAGTAAATGCAGAAAGTCATAGCAGTTTATTCGGATTCTATATTCTCTCCCACCTTTTCATTCTATGTTCTTTGCCTGATATGAGAAATGAGAGCAAATTCATGCATCAAGGTGAAATAACTAGAAATAGAATTAACGCATCATTAAAAAACACAAGGAATATCAGCAAAGCCAAGGCCTCACAAATTATTGGCTTCTGGGGACAATATTTAAGTTCGTTCAGAACTATGATACTGCAGCAAAGCATGGAGTTGCGTTTACATTGTATGAAACCATATTCCTTTCTCAGCAGTAAATTTCCATTGATCTCGTTTTTTTTTTCCATGGAATCATTCTTTTAATTTTTTTTCTCACAATTTCAACCTCGAGATAATGAAATGAAAATTTCTGGGACAGTTCAATTTAACCATATCAATATATCAGCTACAAGTCCTAAATTGGTCACGTAGGTGCAATCAGTCAATGCAAGTCAAAATCATCACACATGAAATGTAATATTTTGGACTTCTAGCAGGGAGCATAACCTGGCAGCACATTAACAACATAATTCATTGTTTGCATGGACTACTATCCATGTGCAGGGATACCTCCAAAGGACTGGCTCACTTAACCCTAATAAAGATTAAAGCAAGAGAGATGGAATTGAAATAACACATGCAGCATGAGGTAACTAAGAGGAGAGATGGAATTGAAATAACACATGAAGCATGAAGTGTCTAAGAGACATGGTGTTACTATAGAGTAATGCACAAACACCAAGAAATTTCAGAAGAAAAGGTTTTTGGAGGTGTGAATAAAAGATACGGCATCACCATTTACACACATGCCAAGTTGCCAGTCAAACTCGAGAGGAAAGCTTATTTTTCCCTTTGGTTTGAGATCAAAGAGCACAATGGAGTAGAAAGGAAAACTATTTCTACTCTACTATAATTGGCAGTGAAGGTAACCACTTAAGCAGTTTCATAATTCTCCTTTGTTTCCCATGCTGTTCCAAGCCCCAAACAGAGCTCCAACGTTTGGTGGTAATGCTTAGGAAATGTAGTTATTTCTACTCTCCTATATGCTCATTCGGTACCATGGAAAGTACAAATAAAGCTTTGAGGATAAAAAATCCATACTTCCTTTGTGATATAGTTGTATGAATAATGCTACATTTAGATGAGTACAAACCAAAAGGTACACCAACTAAAACTTGACAAACCTCTTCGCATCCAGATTCCATCATCACTTGAATAGATCTGGTAACAAGTTCAGTAGCTGCAGTATGGAGAGAATTTCACTGGAAATTACAACGTACCCACACACAATACAATTAACAAGAAAAACACGATATATCAACACAAAGCCTAGAAACTATCAAAGCCCACATCCAATCCTTTGTAAATGCCATCCCAAGTGTAGGAAAACAAAGAATGGACCTTGAGTTCAAATCAAATGCAGCCAGTTTATACACATAATCATTCCAAACATCCATATTTCTACCATTAATGTTAACAATGCATGTCCAATGTCTTGAAAACCCTCACCCCCTTTCCTTTCTTGTTTCCAATAAATCTATAGTACATTAAAAACCAATCCAAGATTCACATATATAATCCAACACAACCTAAGACTGTGCACAAAATCCCAAAATGAAAAAAAAAGAAGCCATTACCAATGCCTCTTCCTCGATAAGGTTTGATGACAACTAACATAGCAATGTAACCTCTAAAAGTTGAATTCCGATGATCCCCCATCTTACAAACAACAGTCCCTACACATTTGCCTTTGTGAAACGCCTGAAATTGAAAACCCACCAACAAAAACACAGTTACAACTCCAAAAAAAAATCCCAACAACATAAAAGAAGAAAAGAATCACACTTACCAAGAAAGAAAGTTGTGGCCAAAGATAAACAAAGTAACGGTAGGTGAAGATGGAGTAAGGCTCACTAAGTTCTTGATCGACAAGATTCATGATTAATGGTAGGTGATGCTCACCACCATAGCTAACGTATTCAATCTCTGATGCATCGAATTCTTCTTTTTTTCTCTCTTTCTTGAACTTCGTCCATTGATGTCCTCCTGTTTCTTGACGACTATAACCGAAGGGTTCTGCTTCTTGTTTGCAAATGTAGCAGCTTCCTTATAAAAAGATTCCCTTCGGCCCTTTCTACTTCTTTAGCTGGACTCCATTGGGTATTGCTTTGTATTGGGCTTACGAGCATTATCCATTTCTGGATTTCGTGCTCGTTTATCAACAGGCCCATAATAATAATAATAATAATAATATTACTAATAATTAATTTTTTTTTATATTCCAGATTTGCATTTCTTCCTAGTAAAAGTTCAAGTTATTATATCTATTAATATTTATTGTATAGAAGAGAAATAGATATATAAAAAAAGAAAAGCAATTCAATTCTATAAAAAATGATAATATTATTTTAAAAAATTCCCTCTTTCATATTTATCTATTATTCTTATATTTTTTACGTGGTAAATATTATGATTATAAATTCAACATCATATAATTTCTTATTTAAGACTCAAAATAAATTTAGTCTCAGATAATAAAACTGGTTTGAAATAAATTAATATTGAAACCAGCAAAATAAATATATAAACTAACCAAAGCAATTAGATAAAATCACATGAATATGCTGCACCAAAAAAAGGCACTATTAGTTCCACCAAGCAAGACCTGCTATTGATTTTTATAATAATTCAGTTTAATCTTTACACTATAAATTTGGAATGAGATTTAAAAATCAATTACAAAAATTAAAATCTTATAAATATATGAATTCAAATATGAAAGAATTGCTTAAATTTTGATAAAAAATAATTATTTTTTAAAAAAAAACTTTAAAAATTAGAAAATAATGTTTTTTTAAAGAAAAATTTGTAAAAAATAGAATATAGAAAAGAAGAACACAAAAATGGTTGCTAGAGGTAAATTTAAGAAGTTATAGCTTTTTGGGTCAGATTCAACCAAGGTGAGAATTGGTAGGGAGAGGAGTTGTTTTGCGATTTCGTATGAAAATTTCAAGTGATTTAGGAGTAGACGAAAGCTACTAACAAAGAAAAACAAGATAACTTGATGTTATAGGAGTTGTTTATATCGGTTTTATAGGTCATGAGGGATGGAAAGGAGTTATAGATCGCATGTATTGCCTATAACGTGTTTTTTAGGATAGTTGTGAAATATAGGAAATTATAGACGAAAAAATGTGTATGTTTTCGTAAAGTGGTTTTAAACCATCCTAAAAAAAAATAGAGAGAGAGAAGAAGAAGAAGAAGAAAGACAAAAATTAGAGTAAATGGCCTTGGGAGGTCATATTTAGGAGGGTTGTCATGTTTATGGCGGTAGGATTAAATATCTTGCGGTAGGATTAACTATCTTGAGAAAGAAAAGGGAGATGATGATAATTGGAGATCCATTTAATCCATTGATGAAAAACTAGGTAGATTCAGTAAAACTTTCATGTATAAGGTTGCCCAAAATTCTGTTATTCATTTATTTTAAAATTAGTTAGAAGTCTGGTAGTGAAATCTGTCTTGTTACAAACAACTTGTTTACTCAATGGTATTTTGCTCATATATAGAGTTCTATAACTCCAATTGAGGCAAGGTCAATGCTAAATGTTAGCTAACTCATTCCTTGCAATGTTTATACAAAACATTACAACAATTTCTACCATCTTCTATGTCTAACTATGGTATTAATTATGATAACTAAACTGTCCTGTTACGAATAGCTTGACCTCTTAATGGTATTTTGCTCATATATAGAGTTCTATAACTCCAATTGAAGCAAGACCAGTGCCAAAATGTTAGCTAACTCATTCCTCTGCAACGTTTATATAAAACATTACAGCAATTTCTATCATCTTTTATGTCTAATGATGGTATTAATTTTGATAATCAAATTGTCCTGTTATGAACAGTTTGACCTCTTAATGATATTTTGTCCATATCTAGAGTTATATAACTCCAATTGAGACAAGACCAGTGCCAAATTTTATCTAACTTAATTCTCTACAACTTTTATATAAAAAGTTACAGCAATTATCAACTTCTATGTCTAACAATAGTTTTAATTCTGACAACCAAACTGTCCTCTTACAAACAACTTGACCTCTTAATGGTATTTTGCCCATATATAGAGTTCTATAACTCCAATTGAGGCAAGAATAGTGCCAAATGTTACCTAACTCATTTCCTCTACAACGTTTATATAAAACGTTACTACAATTTCTATCATCTTCTATGTCTAACAATAGTTTTAATTCTGATAACCAAACTGTCCTGTTATGAACAATTTGACCTCTTAATGATATTTTGCCCATATATAGAGTTATATAACTCCAATTGAGGCAAGACCAATGCCAAATGTTAGCTAACTCATTCCTCTACAACTTTTATATAAAACGTTACAGCAATTTCTATCATCTTCTATGTCTAACGATGATTTTAATTTTGATAACCAAAATATCCTGTTACGAATAGTATGACCTTTTAATGGTATGTTGCCCATATATAGAGTTCTATATAACTCCAATTGAGACAAGACTAGTGCTAAATGTTAGCTAATTCATTCCTTTATACTTTTATATAAAACGTTACAATAATTTCTATCATCTTCTATGTCAAATGTGTGTTGGGATTTCCATTACCAAACTACCCAAACTTGAATTCATGGATTGAGACACTAATCAAACATTTCCTATGCATCTTTTTAACATCATAGGATTCCATTACGCATAAACTCTATTAGGAACCAGCAATTAAAGTTCATTCCTTATCGAGACATCAAATCTTTCTTCTTCTTCTTATTCTTCTTCTTCTTATTTTTTATTTTCATGATAACATGATTCACACAACTTAAATCACCAACATAAAGCATAAAAGTGCAAATCAAGAGATATGAAAAGAAGTTAAAAATAATTTAACTTAGTGCACATTTCATCAATCCTTATCATTGAACATAGAACATCATTATATTAGTATAATACCATTGAAGACTCCCCCTCCCCTCATATTTGTTTTCTTTTGGACGAATGGTGGGGGTTTCCTAACAACTCCCACATTCATCAATACTAGTTAAAAGATATTATGTTCCTAGACTATTTATGCTCGAGAGTATGTATTTGCATTGATTTTTCATTTACCCTAATTTAATTCAAGAATCCTAAATCACTTCATTTAGGGCTTTCTTCTCATACAACCTAACACCTCATATAACAAGTTCGAAGGGTAAAGGGTTACTCTTACCTCCCAAATTTGGAAGAATTTTGAGGGAGTACTTGGGTGATTTTCTCGTCCTCCCTTGCGGTTTTTCTTCTTCTTCTTTTTTTGTTTCATCCGGTTCTCTCTCTTTGTCAATATTAATAAGCAAATCATTTTAATTTTTTTTTATCTACTATGCTAATACATAATTATTTATAAATTAATCAATAATATCATAATAAAAGGCTTATGTTTCTTGAAAACAATGAAATAATTAAAAATCACTTATTTTAATTAATTGATTGAAAGAAATGTTTTTATATATAAAAAAAAGAAATATAATATAGAGGTCATACAAGCCTTCAAAGATAATATACGACGTACATGTATAATACAAATTAATAAATTCTAAGTAGTAAAACTTAATGCTCGTTTAAGGATAAGAGTTTGTTTTGTGTTTTGTTGTGAGATTAACCATATCAAATTATTTAATAATAAATAATTGTGTTGTGTTATGAGTAAAATCAATAAATTATTTGGTGTTCTGTTGTCTTGTTGTTCGAATTAAAATTATTATTAAGAATATAAATTAAATTAAATATTAATTTCTTTAGAAAACATAGAAATACCATGACCTTGGCTTTTTAGAGAATACTGTGTCATGGGACTTATGTCAAAGAACCATCTCAACTGATGATCAAGCGGTCACGAGTTTGAATATCACCATCCCTATTTATTTGATAAAAAAATCAAGCACAAGGTAATGTGGGTCTGTGCAAGTTTCAAGCCCAAAGAGTTTTCACTTGAGAGGGTGTGTTAGAAAATAATATAAATCATATCTAGGACCTCACCTAATAGTTTAAACTTATGCCTCTGTTTTTTTGAAGGGCATATGTAATACAATTGCTTTAGGCGCATAATCCTTGTCTATCTAGTAACCTATAATCAGAGAGTAAATCTTTGATACTGTTACATTTATATTGTAGATGACTAAATGACCCATTTTTTGCTTGCTAATTCCAGATCTCAAACTGCATTGCTAGGCTTATTTCAAAACCATTATGCCTCTGTTTTTTTGAAGGGCATATGTAATAGAAACAGAACCTCAAATGACACAAAAAGCACACCACATTAAAAAATAAAATTATTTTAATACATTTTTATTTATAAAAATCACTAAAACATCACACATTGTAATGTTCTAAGGATATTCAAATAGATCCAAAGGCTAAAATCATAGTCTTTAAATATATTCCCCCTTTGTTCTTTAATATTTTGTGATGAACCCTCAAATTTCGTGATACACACTGCCTCGTGGAAATTTCAATGGATGGCATTAGATTCTTCATCTATGATTGGACGTTTACCAGATAATCTTAATTTATTCTCATCGCATCCATAACCATATTTTTATAACATCACATCGTATAAGGCCATCAGTTATAACACCACCTCGTATCAGAGCTGCGGTCTGGTCTGATAGATTATCTACTGTTTTTTTCCCCTCTAATTTCTTAATGCCAAGAAAAATATTCAGAACATTTTGAGCATGATGATTCAAAAGGTCTCATATATGTGTTCTATTTGGTTCGAGATTTAACTAAATTATTTAATCTGTTATAACCCATTTTATGTTATTCCCCAAATTCACTTCTTTTTCTTCCAAAATAAAAATAAAAAATAAAATAAAGATTGGCGATGCAAAGAAAGCAGGCTGAGGAGGATCTCAAACTTATGAAAAAATCAATTTGCAATTTTGAATGAAATTCAAAGCCTAATTGTACCCCATTATATCCAAGACTAACGAAACAATGTAGATTATAGGTCAAATTAAATGATTATTGGACGAATCTGCATAGAAATTAAGTCTAGGGGCATAATTAAACTTTTAATAGGCCAATCTGATTTAATCATGGGACAAATTAAAGTTTAATTATGTTTGAGAATTAATTTGAGTCCAATTAAAATTTTTACAAACACTAACCTCAAATCTTGTAAACCATGAATCGATATAAGGTTTCAAATCAGGAGGTTTGGAAACCTGACCCCATTGAAACAATGGAATCTCCATCGACGATTTAAATGCTAATGTTATTACTCGGGTGGCCTCAATGTTTGTGAACCTGAAAATCAATAAAATTAATGAAATATTAATTAGTTGTCCACAAATTACGTTAAAAGAAGAAAAAAAAACTGAAATCAAAACAAACTTACATTGAAAGGTCGTCCTTCCAATATGCCTCATACTTGCGGGAGAATTGATCCCATTGTGAAGGGACATCGCCTCTATATTGTGGAATCGCGCTGGAAGAGGCAGCGTCGTGAGTCACCGCAGGTTCCTCTTCTTGGTCGGCACCAAATGACAGGTCATCATCGCTGCTAGAAGAACTAACTGCGACCATGTGCTCATGACGTGTAGTTGATTTTGTTCTACGCATCTACATAAATTTGATGAATAATTACATAATCAATTTTTTTTTTAAAAAAAAAAATCGGCAACACCTCCCCTATACTGGAGACTACCCAAATTGTTCAAACCTGCAAATATTAACAAGATATATGCCACAAACCAGTTGATTTTATTTTATTTCTACCAAAAATTTTGGATTATTCAATTTCATCTGATTTTCAACATGATAATATAATATTTCTAATCATAAAATAAAGAAAAAAAAATCCTACATATAAGCTAATTAACATATATACAAATTTAATAGTAAAATATAGAAAAAAAATTATTTCTATATATTTAACTAACATTTATACAAATTGAACAATAACAATTAAAATTCAACAAAACAATCAAACACTCTATTATGCAATATATACAATAAAATTGAGATAAAAAAATTAAATTTAATCATATATATTCAATTAACATTTATATAGAAAAATAAAAAATAACAATTAAAATTCAATAAAAAAATCCATCATTATTGCAATTAAAACAATAAAATAGGCAACAATTTTTTTTAAAAAAATATAGACTTTAGGAATGAAAAATGCTTACCTTAATAATGTGTTTATTTTTAGACTTTATCAACATACAATACAAAAAAAAATACAAAAATATATTGTTAATAAAACGAAGAAAAAGAAAAAATATAGAAAATCATTATGTAAATTGAATCATAATACATACCTTTTAAACTTTGAAGATGAAGATAGAACTAGAGATTGAGAGGAAAAAAACAGAGAGATTTGGGATTGAAAAAACGTTGAAGACGAAAGAGAGAGAAAAATGAACTGAAGGGGCTCTCGCTGTGATTTATATTACGAACTCACCGATGGACTCACTGACGGATTCACTGATGTAATATTAAATAATATTATTTTTAATTAATTTGTTGGTGATTTCCTCGGTAAATTCACACAATTTTTAATTTCACTCTAAAATTTTCAAAAAAACCCTCTAGAATTTTCACAACCCGTTGGTAATTCCCTCGCTAATGTAAAATAGTACACACAATTAGAGATGCATTAATTACACGTGCTTTGAAATTCGTAATCTGTCGATAATTCCATCGGTAAAGTGTAATTGATTTAGAGAACTTTAATTGACATCACCGATGTTGCTACCCAATTTTTGACCCGTGTTTTTGATAAATTTACAGAAAAAACCAAAAAATAGCAAAAAAACAATGAAAACCCCAAAAAAATGCATTTTTGATATATTTGCATCGTTTTTAGCATTTTCAACGTCATCTCAAAAGAATTTAAATTTTCAAAGGTATTTGGAATGCGTTCAACTTTTAACGCGTAAATTTTATGATCAATGATTTTCCTTGTTGAGTTGATGTTGATATTGCTCGTTTTCAAAAATACAAAAAAATAAGAAAAAATCAAAATTTACAAAAAAAAAAGAGGAAAAGAAAAGGAAAGGAAAAGTTGAGGGACTAGTTTGAAAACCTAGCAAAACTTTTCCTATAAATACTAAGCTACAGTGAACACAAAAAAGGGGGAGAAATTTACACGGGGAGA
>Ga0325400_1007237_pt1 | contig 10607 bp, 7 predicted proteins | sample PopdelMetagenome_2_FD_205662 | JGI IMG/M metagenome (GOLD analysis project Ga0325400, IMG submission 205662) | Populus deltoides microbial communities from Bellville, Georgia, United States - Xylem-PdKOR-R1 | ecosystem: Host-associated > Plants > Phyllosphere > Stem > Wood/Secondary xylem...
CATCTGGATTTTTGTCTGGATGAACTTGCCTGGCCTGTAAAATATAATATCTCTCTCTCTTATAGTTAGCCATGGTGAAAAGAACAAAAACTCTTACAGAGTTACAATATAAAATCCTGAGGAAAAAAAATTTGGACGCAAAGAAGCTCAGCATTTTTTACTTTTTGAAAGGCACCAGGTTCCATTAAAAAGAAATCAAAATTTTCGTTACTTTTTAAACTCAATTTAGCTTATAATTCACTCTTTACCAGTCTAAGTAAAAGCAACCTGGATATGTTTCTTAACTCAAATTCACCACAGAGAAGGCAAAACTAAAACACTAGATTTTGTATTTCAGGCATCACTAGTAGCCATATAACCCTGCTAACTGTACAGTCGGTAACACAGCGTCAAACAATATAGGTCCTCTCTAAGTGATCAAACCTTAAGATAATAAGCTTTGCGAATCTCCTCCTCTGAAGCAGATGGGCTGACACCAAGAACATCATAGTACTCACTTTCCTTCACCATCCCTGATTGTGTCTATAGAGTAAGAAAGTGAAATGATGAACTGGAGCTTCTTCTCCAAGGAGTTGGAGAGTCAGAAATGTTTTTGGGAAATGAAAAGATGATAGGAAAAGAGATGAGAATATAGGAAAAGTGACTTGAGTGTGAGAGAGATGGCCATATTAAGGAGAGCCCCACTAGCTTCTATCGCCTTTCCAGTTCTTCACTGCAATAAACAAATACCTGGAACTTCCTTTTCGCGGGAGCAAAACAGTATTTTAACTGTCACCAAGGTGGCGCATATGATTTTCATTGATTTCAGGTCAGAGAGCTGTCGTTGGGCTTGGGCTAGTGTTAAGAGGGCTCGTCCATGGGTGGGCTTGATAAAGGTGGTCCCTCTTTTGGGTAGTGGGGTTCACTGTTAGGTTTAGTTTCGATCCAAGTTGTTAAAGGTGGGCTCTATGATCTAGCCCCAGAAGGAGATTGGGTGGACCTACTCGAAAGGGAAGGTCTCCTGAATGATCTTCCCTCGTTCTTTTTCGTAAGATTGTTATATACAACGAATAAAGGAAAGATTTCTTCAAAAATAAAATAATGATGATAAAGGAAGGTTGCTTTTGGGGATTGAGCATCATGAGAAGGAACGTGGTATGTGGTGGCTCCACGACACAAAAGAAAAGCACTAGTCAAGCTACAGCATCTGCATTTTTATGTGGTTGCCGTTGAACTGCTTTTTTATTAAATTTTAATTTTAAAAAAATTATTTTTTATATTATTTTGATGTGTTAATATCAAAAATTAATTTTAAAAAACAAAAAACAAATTATTTAAATATATTTTTAAATAAAATAATACTTTAAAAATCAACTTCTATCGTACCCATAAATAAATACATACAGCAAAAGCAGCGGACCGTCACTCCATTGAGATAGGGCTGGCAGGGCCTTTTACTCCGACTAGATGTTTGTGTCTGAGTGCGGTGCCGTTTAGAAGGAAAAAAGGTTGGCAAAAACCGAAAATACAAAAGTAAAGGTCCTACCGGGAGTCGAACCCAGGTCGCTGGATTCAAAGTCCAGAGTGCTAACCACTACACCATAGAACCATTTATGTCTAGAATATTACACTTTATAAATTTATAACATTATTCTCTTTAAGGGAACCAAATATGTAAAATCTTTAATTTTGAGCCACTGTATCAAAGTATCAATCCCTCTTTCCAGGGGATAGTATGCAACCAAGAAAGGGTTGTGGCAATCAGCAAAGGCAGCAGGAGCAGGAAATATTTTTGGTGTTTTGCCAATGTGATCAAATTCTTTCACAGGCGTCCTATTCAAAGTTTCCAGATGCCACTTTCAAGGTATTATTCGCTGGATTATACTAGTACAAAATTTTGTTTTCGCACATGTAGTGAAGGAAATTTTGTTGGGCTGTTTTCTCTTTATTGTACTTCACCGCAAAAGACACTCTCTAGTTACTGTACCAAGGCATATTGCTTTTCCTTTTTGCGGAATATACTGGTTTTGTAGGAGATTTGTGGTTGCAGACATAAGCATTCCTTTCCCCAACCGCACATCTTCTTTCGTTGTATTATTATTATTCCTTCTTAAAGCGATTTCGATGTATTGCAGGATCTACGAAGAAAACCTCCAGTTACTGGCACCCTATTCTCATGGCATAATGCTCTACAATTCAGCCTGACAAGAGATATCCATGAAGAACTTGGAATTGATAAGTGACTAATACCATGCCAAAAGTGTACACCAGCATTACTTGATCTGTAAAGCCGAGATAGTGAGATCCCAATAAACCACTCCAAAATGTTCTAGAGTCCCTTAAGAGGTCAAGATGTTTGTTTTGTGAACAACATGTGGAAGATTTAGGTCACACCATCTCATCAAATGGTATTGTTACTGATCCTAAGAAGACAGAGGCTATTAGAAAATAGTCAATTCCACAATCAGTCAAAGAATTGAGAGGGTTTCTAGGGTTGGAAGGATACTATTGTAAATTCTTTAAAGGACTTGGAATTATAAGCAAACCTCTAATATATTTGCTAAAGGAGGAAAATTGAAGTTGGACCAGAAATCTTAAGAGACTTTTAATCATTTGAAGGTTGTCTTGTGTCAAGCTCCTATTTTTGCATTACTAAATTTCAAATATGCCATTATAAAGGGGTATTGTTACTGATAACATATTGGTAAAGCGAAAGGAGCAGAATCAGTGGTAAGAAGCAGTGTGGGAATCAAGTGCTTATTAGTCCGTTAATTAGTTGTAATCAGTTGGCCATCTTAATGAGAATGACTGTCATAGAAAAGACTGCACATTCAGATGCGAGCAATTGCCCCGCGCACATTTAGACTAGCTTTATGATTCTGTGCCCAAAAGCATCACCATCTACCCCTTTGCTCATCTGTTAGCAGGAATTCAAGTGTAGGTATTTGTTGCTTCACTACTGCTGAATGCTGTGCATTGTTTTCTACAGTCACCATGACCGGATTAACCAACCATGTTCACCATTGAATTATCCGGGCTTTCATTCTCCACCTGAAAAGCTGGTGTTAATAAAATTTGTCTTTTGAACACTCATTTTTCGTACAAACTCCCCGACGAAGGAGTTTTGTGTTTTTGGATTGTTGCATTTGAAGTAAAAGAAGCAGAGGTCACCAAGTAGGATTCAGTTCTTAAGGCGTGTCAACAAATTTCATGGATGACTTGACCTCTGCTCCCTTTCCTTGTCTCTTTTCTCAATTTCTTTTTGTATACGTTTCATAATTTCGTGAGAAACTGTGTTTGTAGTTTTATTTTGCTAATTTCATGGCTATTTTGGTAATTAATTGGCCAGCTGTTTCATACGATTGAAATAATTTTCTAGAGTATTGATTCAGCTTTAAAAAAATACCCAATTATAAAAAAGATGCTAGAATAGCCCCCGTCACTATATTGCATTCGGCCCTGCTAAGCGCGAAGTCCTCTTGGAATAATTAAGAACTCCCTGACAAGGTTATTTTCTGACGTTAAGGTAGCTTACAGCAAGAAACCCACAACAGAGCCAGACGTGTACTAATACATCAATAAAGATAATCAACTAGAAAATTCAGCCGCTAGCCTGTAACAATGTTCGGCTAATCTCTATCCAAACGCATGGCTAAAAAATGCGCTGGTAGAAACTTTTTTCTTTCTGTCTACGATGCTACTTAATGGCTATTAAATCAACAAAATAAACAAAGACGGGCTAAACTATTTGATCATGGGTATAAATATAAGGTTGTCATCACTGTGATAACTTTGGATCTTGATGTGCCAGCTCATGAGTTCTCAAATCGGATGACGATGACAAATCGGGCGACGACACAGGTGACCAATCAAATCGGACGACAACGCAGGTAATGTTGTCAGTGCTCCCACGTGCATAAGCTTCTTGTATTAGTTTTCTTGAAGCTGCTTCAGCATCTGTTATATCTTGCACTAGTGCTACTGCATCCTGGAAGCACATAAAAGCTAGCACGTTAACATGCTACATTCAACTAAAATGGACTTGTAATTTTGCAGGGTAGTTATCTCGATCCAGCCAGTACTAAACCAGAAAACATGTTTTCAAGCTTCCACGACAGTAAATATAGATTTACTACTAATTTAAACATCCTACTGCCAGTGTGAGATCCCACATCGGAAGCGAGCGTCTAGAGCCAGGGCCTTATAAGTGCATGCTCACCTTGACGGGTAAGACGCGTTTTGGGGTCATACGTGGCTGCCAAGAACAAAACCGTGAGGGGGACCTGGGTGGAAGTCCTGGATTTGGGTGGATTGGGAGACCCAAAACGGACAATATCTTGCTAGTGAGGGGACAATATCTTGCTAGTGAGGTGGGGTATTACAGCCAGAATTCGTGATTTTCACAAATCCTAACTGAATTTCCCATAATAAGAGGCTATTCTAAAAGGGAAGCAACCCTTTTGACTGACAGAAAGCATCCTCGCCAACACAATCACAAGCTTACCAGTCTATACCTAGTTTCAAACTTCGATGGTTTGGGCAGATGTAATCCTCCAGAAATACAATTCTAGAGTAACTTTCTCTAGAATGGCAGACTGTATCATACATTAAGTGCATGCCTCTTGAATAAAGATCTAGCAGGTACTACATCATCCATAACACTCAGATGAATTAAAATGCCCGTTTTATTGATTTCAAACTTCAAAATCATCATTCGCTCTATGAATTTTCAATGATAAAAAATTCTGTAGTTACTATTAACAGTTCAGCCAAATTTCCACCATCAATAAGAGATTGATTTCGGGTCCAACTCTGAGTCTAATGGTTCCTTGGGTACCATAAATTAGGACAAAGGAGGCAAGAAAGAGTGGGCAAGTGGGAACAAATAGAAAGGGCACATTTTTCCTTTATGTTCTCAGGACATCCAGGAGGAGGAAAAGAACCATTTACTGCCAAGATTCACACTCATCAACTGGAGACAAAGGATATCTCGTCCCAGCCATTCAACACTAGTAACCCTCTGTGCGTGTGCCTAGCCCCACCCAATGCCCCAATGCCCCCCCCTCCTGAGCTTTTGGATACAAATAATATTATTCTTCATGCATAGTACTGACATCAACAATTTTCAATGCTAGGAAAGACTTCAGAATACTTTGCACAATCCTTTAAGAGCAGAAAAGCCTGACCTTATTTGTTAGGACATTCCATAGCCCATCGCTTGCAACAATTATAAATTCTACACCATCAATTTCTTCTTCCTAAACATTGGAACAGGAATGATCATGAGTGATGTGGAATTAAACAAGAAAAGCAAATAGACATGTGATAATAGTGAAGTCCAATTTCCTGCTATATTTCCCTTCCATATTTCCACAATGAATAAAATGGCAACAAGATCACACATAAAAACAGTATGAACCAGCATATGATTATTTTTGCTCCCCAAAACTACCTGAATTTCTGGCTCAGCAACAACATATGGCTTAAGTAGCTTATCCCCAAATGCGCGAGAAACAGCAAGCACGCCACCCACTCGCCATGTTCCTAGAAATTTTAGCAACATGTTAGAGATATTTATCATAATACTTTTGGCCAGTACTTCATCAAGCCTGTATCATAATATCGAGCATAAAAATAAATTAGTGGCATATAATAGAATCATTTTCCTTCCCTACAACTAAACGCCAGCACCAGCAAAGCTCTCCCAACTTGCACCCATAATGGAAAATGGTTCCAAAATATAATTTTGAAAAATTAAATCAAGAAAAGGCCTACTGTACCCACATTCAAGATAAATAAATGAACAAGGCCAGCACATTAAAAGAGCTTGAAATTATGTTTCTACATGTAAAAGCAAGAGCAGACACAGCCAAAAGCTACAAGTCAACTTAATACTAAACCTTTGTTAAAAGACTCTGGAAAGTTTTCGAGTTAATTTATAGAAGAAATTAATCAAGCAAAGCAGAGTTTTGGCAGTTCATCTCCAGTCTCCGAGAAATTAATGAGATTGTTAGAAATCTAAGTTTGCTTAGCTGAAAAAGCATCCGCAGCCTGAAATGGCAATATCCATGGTGAAATTCATTCTGCACAAGTATACAACAAATGCAGATGAAGGAACAATAAAGGAATACATATTTCTCAAGATGATCAAGTTTCACCTGCCCACACAACGAAACCTCCAGCCTCTTCGATCCTTTGGCGTTCATCAGATCTATCAGGTTTATGATCAATAGACAATGGAATAGCTACAAATAAAATATAATAAAAGTCATACAATATACAAATACAATTCATAAATGTAATTCTTAACTACCCTTTATCTAATAAAACTCTAGAAATTACAAGGAAACTTTGGAACTCTTTCCTTAAAGAGACCTCGTAAAAGCATTTTTCTGAACTGGTATCATTATTCATCAACCTATGTTTACTCGTGTATAAATAACCATTTTCCGTAATTCTTAATTCTATTTCATGCCATTTTATACTACATCCCTTTTTCACTAAGAATTTACGATGCCATAAGAATACTTAGACTATCACCACTAATAATTCAGTCTTGACAGAGAAATGAGCCACCTGAACCAGCCCTACAGGCAACAACTCGAGAATCGCCAACATTAGCAACAAGCAACCGGTCCCCTAGAAGAACAGCAGTTGACGCAGTTGACCCAGCATCTTTTTGATGGGCCTTTTCTTCATGGAGGTATTCAGCATCAGTCTGCCTAAATGCTTCAACTGCAACAAAATACTAGGTATCAACATCAGTCAACATTGCACTCATTCAATACAAACACAATTCCATACCAATTGCTGTCTTTGTGTCTCTGATAAAATCAGGGTGGCTGCTTAAATTCTTGAAAAGGTTATTTTTCAGATATTCTGCAGTTCTAGCACCTCCATGGCCTAAATAAGACACCATGAGTGAGTACCCGTTAAGTTTAAAACACACTCTTAATTTGATGAATTCAAGGAAATGAAGAGCTGAGGCAAATACCATCAAAAACACCGAAAAAGGCAACCATTTGACCATCAATTTCAGAAATACTTGTCTCATAGAAATCCTCCATGGAAGCTCTTTTACCCTTAAAACTCGAATATCCATAACTAAATTGAGCACCTCCGCTTCCATTAAGAAAGCTGCAAACCATAACAATAACTGACTTGTAAAAATATTTACTTCAATTTTGATAATCTAATACTTAATATTTCGGATCGAACCAAAAACAAGTTCAAAATCCAAAACTATAAGAGCAAAATAGAAAAAGCAACATAAAAATAAATTTTTTTAAGGAAAAAAAAACAAATAAACCTGATGCCGCCGCCGCTGAAAAGGGCATCGGGATCTCTACCAGAGATCATAATAGTATTTGAGCTTAGAGAAGTTGATTCTGATTGTGATTGGTGATGTGGTGGTGGAGAAGGTAGTGGAGGCTGGGCGTCGACGTCATCCCCGACTGGGGAAGGAGGAGAAGTGGAGTCCGTCAGGTTGATTGGTTGGAAACTTGGAATAGTTGACTTATAAGAAAAGTAAAGGCAGATGATGGTACTGTGGTAGAGTGGCGTATGGATGATTTTAAGTTGAAGAAGAATATTTTATTCTATTTATTAGTAATTAAAGAAAATGCTTCTTCTTCGTTCCACCAGGTATTTTATTAAATTGCTTCCTTGGATAGTGAGTGTAACAGTTGTGGTGGTGGTTTGTTAAAGTATTTATAAATATATTAAAAAAATTTAAAAAAATTATTTTTTATTTTAATGTATTGAAATAATTTAAAAATATAAAAAATTAATTTGAAATGTAAGAAAATAAAAGTTTCCAAAAATATTTTTTAACAATAAAAACAAACACTTATTAATTGATTGCATTAACCAAAAACTAAGACTAATGGAGGAAGTGAAGATGTTGTACTCTTAAACTCAAAATACTATTTTTTGACAAATTTGTTCCATATTCAAAAAATTATTGGGCTGGGATTAGAGAGCAAGATGGTCTTTTATTATTATTCAATGTTATTTTCAAATTGTATGGGGATAAATTAATCTTTTTAATTTTTTAAAAAATAATTAAATTACTTAAATATCTATGGAACAGAAAATGATGGCTTAAGTATGGAGGCTTTTACATCTTTTTCTTTTTTTTTTTAAGTTGAATTGCTTAATCACTTCATTTTAAAAATTAACAACACTATCTTCTAAGGATATTTTGGTGTTTTCATCATAGTTTTTCAGCAAGAAAACAGCCCCCACACCATTCAAGCAGTGCTTGAAAAGTTATCTAATCATCAAATTTCTTTTTTCATGGTAATTTTTAAAAGGTCTTGATATCATCTCCAGAATGGAGTGGCACATGCGTCAAACACGTCTTTGGTTGACATCAATATTTTTTTTCCATTCTTTTCTCTATCAACCTCGAATTATGTGCTAACCCCTTTAAAATTCTAGATTAGTCCATTTAATTTTTTTTCCTTAACATTTGGTTCATATCATTTTCATTGCTATTTAATTTATTTTAAACAATTTATAAAAAATAATCTTTTTTAATTTCACCCCCTTAATTTTTTTTATTTTTCAAATTTGGTTTTCATTCTTTTTATTGTATTTATTTTGTTTGGGATCATTTTTCATATTTTTTGTTTACAATTTCATCCTTCTTAAATTGTTTTTCCTATCAAATTTAATATTCGTTCTTTTTATTGTTTTCTATTTACTTTGACATATTTTTTAAATTGATATTTTTTTTCATGATTTAATTCTTCAATATTAAATTAGTTGGGAGTTAAACTTCTTGATTGAACTTTATTTGCTTTCTGAAAAAAAAACATTTGTTGGTATTGAAAACGACCCTGAGTATCTCGGGTCTTTTTATTTGTCTTTCTTTGTTGAGTTTTTTTGCCAATTCTTTAAACTGATATTTTAAAAACAATTTATGAAATTAAGATTATTTTTTAATTTCGTTCACCTTTAATTTTTTTTAATCTTTCAAATTTAGTCTCAATTTTTTTATTGCTATTTGTTTTATGTGAGATAATTTTTTTTTGTCTTTTACAATTCCATCCTTCTTAAGTTTTTTTTTCTTGTCAAATTTGATATATGTTCTCTTTATTATTATTTTTTTATGGATTTTTTAAATTGATATTTTTTTTATATTTCATCATTTGACATTAGATTAATTAAGAATCAAGTTTTATAAACTTACCCATGGTTGAGAGGTTCGACTAGGTTTGTTTGTTGTTTTTTCTTTTTTAAACTTTTTTTTTTAATTTCATCTTTCAATATTATTCAATTGGAAATTGGGCTCATATATTTTTATTTATTTGCTTTGTGTAGGATTTTTTACTAATTTTGAAAATGACCCAGGTTTTCTCGGGTTTTTTTATTTATTTATTGTTATTCGTTGGATTTACTTTGACTAACCAACATTAAATTGATTAAGAATTTAACTTCTTAATTCAGTCTGGGTCTAAGATTTAATGGGTTGTGAGTTCGAGATTTTAACTCAGATTTAGAAATTTCATCCAACTTTGCTTGATTTATTTTTTTTCCTTTTTAAAACTTATGTTTTTCAATTTTATCACTAATCATTTATACCATTGACGATCAGGCTTATCTTTTCTTTATGCGATGTTTTTATGAATTTTTATACATTAATTATGAATTGATTATTTAAATTAATTTTATGTTGAGTTAAATTGATGTTAAGTTGTCGAATTAGAGATTTTTTATATATTGTTGGAATCAGATAATAATATAATTAATTACGCTTGATGATTTAATACAAAAGAGTATGAATATTGTACTTACGTGATGAATTACATGTTCTATTAAATTATTGATAAGTTCACGAATTTGATATTTACTTTAAATTATATTAATTTGCTATGAATTTGAATTTGATTTAATGTAATTGAGTCCATGAATTATGTTTAATTATTGATAAATTTGCTTTAAAGTTAATTTTTGAGAATTTGATAGGAATTTTGCCAATTAAGGTTAGAGTAATATAATGTAATTAAAATTACATCTAATTGACTAGAATTCAAAGTGTTTTTTTTACATAATGTCTTATGTATAATTCTTATATAGGAGAAACTCTGCTCAAATTTTGTTAAAATTATAAAAATTTTAACTCTCTAAAATCATTAATTAAATTAAAAGTAAGATTAACAAAGTAAATAATAAATCTAATATATATATATATATATATTATATTTAGATGTTGGGAAAATTTGTTATTAGGAGGGCAGTAGCCTCATTATCAATTTTTTAACTCAAATCAATCAACCGGTTTATCTAGTGATTGGAACCGGTCGACCAATTCACAACAAAACTATAATTTTTATGAAACCTTTTGTTCTAATGTATTTTATGAATCAAAATATACATATTTATTCAACTTGTAGACTAAAAAACAAACTACAAGGAAAATCTCCAATATTTATTATTCACATAGAAGCTTACCTTTGTTTCTCAGTTTCAACTAATCTGCTAATTTAACTTATTACTATAAAAATTAACTTATTACTATAAAACAGTAGACCAATTTGTAAGAATTTGACTAAATGACATTAATTATAATCTTATTATTATTGTGAACCACAATAAAATTAATTGATATCACGATTTCCAAC
>Ga0325400_1007240_pt1 | contig 10605 bp, 10 predicted proteins | sample PopdelMetagenome_2_FD_205662 | JGI IMG/M metagenome (GOLD analysis project Ga0325400, IMG submission 205662) | Populus deltoides microbial communities from Bellville, Georgia, United States - Xylem-PdKOR-R1 | ecosystem: Host-associated > Plants > Phyllosphere > Stem > Wood/Secondary xylem...
TTCTTTCTTTTAAGTGTTATGCTATAATTGTATTTACCATTTTTCGTTTATATGTATTTATAAATAGATAGTACTACTATTATTATTTGAGATAAATCTGTAAATATAAATATATGACAAATTTAATTATGTTAAATGAAACATTTACTAATGGTTTAAGTTATAATTTTTTGAATATAATTTCATTCGCTTCTGTTATATGTGGTCTACTTGTTATTACAAGCAAAAACCCTATCGTATCTGTGTTGTTTTTGATAGGATTATTTTTTAATATAGCTGGGTACCTGATGATGCTAGGTATAAACTTTATAGGATTATCTTACTTATTAGTATACGTAGGAGCGGTTTCAATATTATTTTTATTTATACTTATGTTAATCAATGTAAGAATCAGTGAACTTGTAACAGATAACAACAATGGTGTTCCTTTGGCTATTATGATAGGTATTATCTTTAACTTAATGCTACATAAATTATTACCTAGTAATTCTTCTGCTAATGAATATAGCTTTGTTATTAATAATATGGATGCTAATAATGTAAATGCACATACATTACTTAGTAACGATAGTAATAACATAACTTACGCACTAAATAATATATTTACTTTAAATAACAATGACTTATTGTTTGTTAGTTCACAAATATGAGATGGGTTTTTATCAGAGGTAAATCATATAACAAGTATTGGTAATATTATATATACTGCATACCCTATATGATTAATATTAACATCTATAATTCTTTTATTAGCTATGGTAGGAGCTATTGTAATAACTATTAAACAGTAAAGCTATATACATTTATAATAATAAATATAAATAAGTATTAACTAAAAAAAAAAATTAATACAATAACTAGAATAAAATAAAATGAAAATTATAATTAATTTATTATTATAGTCGTATTTAAGAGAGCTTAGCTTAATGGTAAAGCATGTGACTTTTAATCATTCTTATGTGAGTTCAAATCTCATAGCTCTTAAAAAAAAAAATACATATATAATAGACAATATATATATGTATATAATGTAAGATCTATACGATAATACAAAATAGTAAATAAAAGCATTAATATAATTGATATATGCATCTATATATAATGTATATATCATAGTAAAAATATAAAAATATATATAAAAAAATATACGTATATAAAATATATATGATATAAAAATTGTACATAAATACAAAATTTCTTTTATAATATATAATTATTATATAAAAGGTGTATATATATAATAAATGTATGTAAATATAAAATTTATAATATATAATTTTTATACAAAAAATAAAAATAGAATAAAAATAAAAAAAAAATATATATATAAATAATAAAAAAAATATATTTACAATAAAAAAAGGTTGGTTAGTTCAATGGTAGAACCGAATGTTCCTAACATTTATATCCTAGTTCAATTCTAGGACCAATCTAGTATAAATAAAAAAAAAATTTTTTATATAAAGTAAAATGTAACATTATAATGCATATGATATGTAATGTGAAATTTCATCATAAATTTGATGTAAAGTATATAAAGAAACTATTATGGATAAATAGCTGTGTATCAATGAAATCAATAACTTATGTTCGTTGGATAGTACAATATGATGTGCTATATGTTCAAGGTGAAAACCCGTAGAAATTTAAACGAAGTGAATTGAAATATCTTATTAGCTTCTGGAATAAAAATCAAACGAGATTCCTTTTAACCTCAAAAATTAAATGGAGTAGTCTTTAAAGTAAAATGGAGCAAATCTGTTTGAATATAGGGAAACCTTTCTCTAAGACTAAATATGATATACAAGCAACAGTGAAAAGTAGCGTAAGGGAAATTTTTGAAATAGTAGTTTTATAAGCAGCTCAAGTTTAAATAGAAAACATGAATGAGAGCGTACCTTTTGCATAATGGGTCAGCAAGTTAATATTAGATGCGAGACGAAAAGTAATAAATTACTTTAGTCCTAGATAAACCAATTATTAGTTAATGAATTAGTATCTAGTATTAGACCCGAAGCCTAGTGATCTTACCATGATCAGGGTTATAAAAGCCCGAACAGGTTATCGTTGTAAAGATATCTGAAGAATTGTGGTAAGTTAGTGAAAGACAAAACTGACTAGGATAGCTGGTTTTCCGCGAAACCTATATAAGTAGGTAGTTTAAATAAATGTAACATCATTGCAGGTACAGAATTGTGATCTCAGACAAATATTTATTTTATAGACATTTGTATACATTGGGGGATCGTGAAGATTTTATCAGTGAGGATTTGCTCTCGGAATGGCAAGAGATGAATATTAAACTGTCAGACATATTACGATAAGGTTGTATGTCTAAAGGGAAACAGCCCAGAACAAGAGTTAAGGTTCCAAAATTATTGTTAAGTGAAATTAAGGTAGTTTTTTTCAAATACAACCAGGAAATAGGCTTAGAAGCGGCCATTTTTTAAAGATCTCGTAACAGAGCACTGGTTTATTCTGCTGTTTTTCTTTTTTTCTGAAAAAAATAAACACGCTAAGTTAAACGCACCGAAAATTTAACGGATCTAAACAATATACCGAAACCTTGTACATAAAAATATAATACGATATAGCCTACATCCCTTTAAACCGATTTTTTTTAGCCCTGAAGAAAGAAAAACAATTATTGTTTTAGACCTGAAAAAGAGAAAACAATTTTTATGAACGCTTCAGAAAAAAAATATCATACAGATATAGTTCGATAAAGACCGTGATACAATGAAAACATATCATAGAGATGCGATTCGATAAGAATCGTGACAAACCGAACGCGAAAAGAAAAGAAAAGAATATTTTTAACGTTTTATATTTTTATGGGGTAGCGGAACATTGGGTAAATTTTTTATAAGAAGTTATATCATTGATATAAATTTAATATCTTAGAATGTGAAAATATCCCAAGGGATAATGCTGACATGAGTAACGAAAAAGGGATAACCCCTCGCCTTAAGCTTATGGTATTAAAAAACATCACTTTTAAAGTAACGGCCCCTAAATTTATTGATCTGACCTAAAGGATTAAATGATGGGAAAATCTTTTATTATATCCGACAACATTATCTTTGTTATAGTGTTCTGGAAAAAGATATATTTCCTTTATTTTTAAAAGTAATAAACTAAATAGATAAGTTATTACAAAACAAGGAACGTAACCGTACCTAAATACTACCACAAGTAAGCAAGTAGAGTATACAAAGGCGTTTGAGATAACAATCATTAAGGAACTCGGCAAATTGACACCGTAACTTTGGGATAAGGTGTGCCATTATTATTAAGTAATTAATTAAATAAGAGGAGACATAAAATGGTGTTGTACGACTGTTTAATTAAAACAAAGCACTTTGCATAAGATTTTAAATCAAAGTATTGAGTGTGATTTCTGCCCTATGTTGGCTGGTTAACGGATTTTCTTAGTTGAATATAAATAGACTAGGTTTTGAAGGAACCCCCAATCAATGGCGGCCTTACCGATGAGGGTCCTAAGGTAGCGGAATACCCTGGCCGTTAAATGCGGTCTTGCATGAATGATTTAACGATACAACAGCTGTCTCAATGATTGTCTCAGTGAAATTGGAATAACTGTGCAGATACAGTTTTCTTCTAGTTAGACGAGAAGACCCTATGCAGCTTTACTATTGCTAGTAATTGGATATGATTTAACATATTGTAGTGTATAAGGTAGTTGATAAAATAAAATTGAAACACCTTTATTTAGTTTGTCATATCATTAATAAGCGGAAATAAACGTGCCATCTTTGCGTATGAGGTAACAATAAACTAAAACAGATGAGGACCTTATACGTACAAGACTAAAGGAGTAAATAAGCTTAGTTGAGTAGCTTATCCAAAAGAAAAATAATATCTTTTTTTAGAGATATAAAGGAAACAGTTGCTAGTGGATAGTTTATGCGGGGCACAGATCCCATAAAAAGTACCTGGGTGTATCCAAAGTTAAAATTGTAAATTCATTAACTTAAATTAATGATATGTGCTATTGTTATATTTGTAGCCAATGGTTATATTTATATTCTTATTTATATTTTTATATAAAAAAGATGGCACTTACTATTTTACTCTGCTATAGATTATTATTTAATTTATTCAGTTATAATTCTATTAAGTTAGATTAATTATATTTTTTAAGTAAGGTTTTAACTATATGGAAAATAGATGTTAATAAAACTTAAGTATTTTTTTTGTTTTTACTTGTTTTATTTTTTTTTATTAAGAAATTAAATGATTTTTAATATTACTGCTAAAGTTTAATGGCTTAACCTTGCTTTACTGTTTGACTTACATGTCTATCAGTCGCGTAAGCGGGGCATACGATCACAAGATGCAGAAAGGAAAGGTCTTGGATTTTTGAAAAAGCTACGCTAGGGATAACAGGCTAATTGCGCCAGAGAGTACAAATTGAGTGCGCAGTTTGGCACCTCGATGTCGGCTTAGCTCATCCACATGAATGCAGGAATCATGAAGGGTACGACTGTTCGTCGGTTAAAGAGCTACACGAGCTGGGTTAAATACGTCGTGAGACAGTATGGTTTCTATCTTCTAGAAGTAATTAGAGTAAAACAGGAATAGCCCCTTCGTACGAAAGGAGTTGGGTATGCTAACCTCTAGTTTATTTGTTGTTTTGGTGAGAGCTAAGGCACGGCAATAAAGCTACGTTAGTTAAAAATAAGTGCTGAATGCATATAGGCACGAAGTTTATCTTGATATACTCTTAAATATACGTAATACAATATTACGAATTGTAAGTTACTATCCTTCTTTTTTTAACAGTACGTTGTTTTATACAAAAGAAATTAGGTGTAAATTTATAATTGTATAGGCTTTGGTTTAAAGAATTTTGATGTTTTCAGATACAAAGTACTAATTTTATTAATAACTAAATAAAATACTTATCGTGAATTATTTTATATACGAATATAAGGAAAAAAATTAATGTTATATAGTTTATTTTATTAAACTAAAGTTCCTATATATATTATATATGTAAAAACAAAATAAATATTAATATGCAATTCCATAATAAGTAAAATTGTTATATATATTACTTTTAATCTAAAACAATTTAACTATTGTTATCTTCATCTTTATGTTTAAATATTAAAATATGAGTTTATCTAAAATTTTTGGATTTTTTTTTGGGTTCGTGGTATAGAATACCTGTATGTATAAGATTTTTTATAAAAACTATTTTTACATCTGTGCTATACATTTGTATTTCTCTTTATTTCAGTGACCCGATTTACTGCATGGATCCCATCGTAGATGCTAGGTTGCGACTCGAATACCTCATCGCTAAAACCCAATCTGAAGTGGATTATTGGAAGGCACAAATGGGTGCATGTAAATATGATTTTAGACAATGTATACGGTCGAACGACTCAGAAGGACAACAAAATATGTTACGGATTTTAAAAGAAACCCAGCATAATGTTAACGACAAACAAAACTTCCTTAATAAATTAAACGATAAGTTAGCATCCGGTAATTATGTATTTAAAGAAGCGGAAGGACTGGGTAAAAGATCACGTTAACTTAGGTATTCATCGGCTACTTATAATAAAGATAACATATTTTATATGTTATAAAAAAAATAATTTTATTCTAATTAATGAGAATTTTTAAAAATCACCCTTTATTAAGCTTGGTAAATGGTTACTTAATAGACGCACCTCAACCTAGTAATCTAAGTTACCTATGAAACTTTGGATCACTTTTAGCCTTTTGTTTAGTTATACAAATTATTACAGGGGTTACACTTGCCATGCATTACAACCCTAGCGTAGCAGAAGCTTTCAACTCTGTTGAACATATAATGAGAGACGTTAACAATGGATGATTAATACGGTACTTACACTCTAATACAGCATCTGCTTTTTTCTTCTTAGTATACTTACATGTAGGAAGAGGATTATATTATGGATCATATAAAGCCCCTAGAACACTGGTATGAACTATTGGTACTATTATACTAGTTTTAATGATGGCTACTGCATTCTTAGGTTATGTTTTACCATACGGTCAAATGTCCCTATGAGGTGCAACAGTTATTACTAATCTTATGAGTGCTATACCATGAGTGGGACAGGATATTGTTGAATTTTTATGAGGAGGGTTTTCAGTTAACAATGCAACTCTTAACAGATTCTTTGCATTACATTTTGTTTTACCTTTCATATTGGCCGCACTAGCATTAATGCACTTAATTGCACTACACGACAGTGCAGGATCAGGTAACCCATTGGGTATTTCAGGTAATTATGACAGATTGCCTATGGCTCCTTATTTTTTATTTAAAGATTTAATTACAATATTTCTATTTATTATAATATTATCTGTATTTGTATTCTTTATGCCTAATGTACTAGGTGATAGTGAAAATTATGTTGTAGCAAACCCAATGCAAACTCCACCTGCTATAGTGCCTGAATGATATCTACTACCCTTTTATGCTATATTAAGATCTATACCTAACAAATTATTAGGAGTTATAGCTATGTTTTCTGCCATTTTAATCATAATGACTATGCCATTTACAGACTTAGGTAGAAGCAGAGGACTACAATTTAGACCTTTAAGTAAAATAGCATTTTATATATTTGTAGCAAATTTCTTAGTACTTATGCAATTAGGAGCAAAACATGTAGAATCACCATTCATAGAATTTGGTCAAATAAGTACAGTATTATATTTTTCTCATTTCTTAGTAATAGTACCTCTAATAAGTTTACTTGAAAATAGTCTAGTTGATTTACATTTAAACAGCTTAAATACTACTAAAAAATAAAAAATATAAATATAATAAAAAAAAAATAATAAAAAAATAAAAAATATAAATATAATAAAAAAAAATAATAAAAAAAATAAATATAATAAAAAAAAATAATAAAGTAAACAAAATATTAAAATGGAAAAAAACTAAAATAAATAAATGTATTTATTCATAAATAAGTTAAAAGTAATAATAATATTATCAATCCAATATATTATAACTACAGTATGTATAGATATATTATATATAAGTGCATTTAATAAAAAAAAATATATTTTATATATATATTATAATGTAATTTTGCATAATATATTTAAGTTTATATTATATAAGTAGAAAGGCTATAGCTTAATTGGTAAAGCAAGCTGCTCATGATAGCTCAGATGAGTGTTCAAATCATTCTGGCCTTAACTTTTATTATATATATTTTATGTTATAAAAAAAAGATATATTATATATAAAACTAAAGAATTTTTTATAAATATATATAATAAAAAACAAAACAAAACATATCCGAGTGCTGGAATTGGTAGACAGGATAAACTTAAGATTTATTGATATAATATCGTAAACGTTCAAGTCGTTTCTCGGATAACAAAAAAAAGATATAATAAGAAATAAAAAAAAATAAAAAATAAAAAAAAAATAAATATAAGATAAAAAAATGAAAATACTTAATAATAGATAAAAAATATATCTATTATTAATAAAAAAAAAACAAATAAGAATACAATAAGAAAAGTAAAAACATTTATAAATAAAAGATAACATATCTATTACTAATAAAAAATAAAAATAAAAAAGACCCACTAGTCAAATGGTTAAGACGTAATATTTTCACTATTATATGTTTGGGTTCAATTCCCAAGTGGGTTATTCACTTCGGTGTTAATTATTCTTTCTTTTAAGAATTATGCTATAATTGTATTTACCATTTTTCGTTTATATGTATTTATTAATAGATAGTACTACTATTATTATTTGAGATAAATCTATAATCTGTATTATGCAAGAAAAATTAATAAAATTTACTGTAATATTTGTAAGCATTATTCCTCTAAAATTGGTATTTGGTATATTGGAATTAAATTGTTTTCTATTTTTCACATCTATTTATGCATATCTACTAGGTAATATACTTAATTATATTCGCTACAATAAACCCTTTCCTAGCCGTAGAAATATTTTTAAATGAATTATTTTTTTATTAATATTTAACCTTATAAGTTTAGATTTATTGGATATTATTAAATATAATATTAACTTATATTCTTTCTGTAATATAGATATAATTCTAGATTTTTTTTATTTTACTTTTGTTTATATTAAGATAATTATATCTTCTGAGCTGCCGTATTCTCCTTTAATTTATTTAAAGGAAGATATAGAAACAACTCGAAAAAAAAACGGGCTGTCTTCCGCCCGTAGTAAACACTGGTACGATATGATTAAAAGTAGTACTAATTGACCCGATCAACGATACTATATTAAAAGACTTATAGACGAGCAGATGTATAAAAGAACCCTCATAAGGGCAATAGATTTGGAAGCAGGTACTACACGCGGATGAGCTCACCATGCCAGAAGTTTGCCACATAGATTCCTATGTCATTTAGTAAATCATATCAGAAAAAATAGGTAAATATATATAAACAAATATATATCTATGTGTAAAAACGTATATATAATAAATAAACATCTGATATAAATATACAAATAAATAAATAAATATATATCTAATATAAATATATACATTTATAATAATAAATGTAAATAAGTGTTAACTAAAAAAAAAAATATGGTTTAAATAAATAAAAATAAACAATGTATATATATATACAACATAAAAAAAAATAGTAAAAATATAAGTTAATAAAATTTAACTTTTTAATAAAAATAAAAAAAAAATTTTTTAAAGAAAAAATATTATATATAATTATTAGCTTTTATAGCGCTAAAAGTTAGAGATAGTAAAAAAAACTATATGATAGAGCTCTATGATATAACTATCTTAAGGTAGCTAACTACACCTTATGGGATGATAGGCATTAAGTTTTAATTATATTACAATTTTTGGAATAACCGGGACAAATGGTTGTGATTCTTATAAAAGGAAACTTGACTAAACTATGTCGTATAATTTGTATAAGATAAGTATAAAACAGTAAGATTTGCAGTACACAATACTCTCTTACTTAGTATAAGATAAATATACAATAGTAAGATCTGCAGTATAGAATACTGTCCTACTTACTAGTTTAAGTTAATAACGTTAAGGACGTTCTACGCAGGAGTGATGGGGGCGTCGTAAAAGGGGATATAGTTTAATAGGTAAAACTGCGATTTTGCATATCGTTATCTTAGGATCGAGTCCTGATATACAAATAAAAAAAGAAATAAGATATATAAAAACAATAAAGACTCACTAGTCAAATGGTTAAGACGTAATATTTTCACTATTATATGTTTGGGTTCAATTCCCAAGTGGGTTAATCACTTCGGTATTAATCATTCTTTCTTTTAAGAATTATGCTATAATTATATCTACTGTTTTTATGTAGATATATATATTTACTAGTAGATAAGGCTACTTATATTATTTGAGATAAATATGTATATACAAATTTATGAATGCTTCTTTTTTATTCGATACTGGTAACAGTACCAATTATAATTTAGTAATATTTACTTTATTTTTAACAATTGGTATTTTTACTTCACTTAAAGTTGGTGTTTCCGCTTCCCCTGTTGTGGGATCTGCAATAAGTACTGTAACGGTGACAGAAACTATTACATTACCTCCAGTGACTGTATACTTAGCTCCTACATCAGAACCTCAACCTAACCTAGGTGACATAATATCTGTTGTAAGTGAATCTAGCTATTTAGTACCCGCAGTTTCATTAGCAATCGCAACTGCCTCTGCTGTATACACTTATAGATGGTTATACATATATAAAGTGAGTATAGCTCCTTCTTTTTTTTTTTTTTCTGGTGCAGGGGCAGCATGCTTAGCCTTATTAGTTAATATGATTAGCAGTAATTTAGCTCATCTATCTACTAATGCATTGACGTATCTTTTGGCACAGAATTTTATTTTTGAATTAATATATTCCTTTATTGAATTGCATTATTTGAGTTTGCATATTAATATCTATTTTTATTATGCATTGTCTTTATTTTACCATTTTGTAGAATCACTGCCATTTTTAGGTTATTTGGGTGATGATGGTTTACATATTACTAGGTGGCTTGTTATAATAAGCTTTTATATAAAGTTATGTGTTCTAATTTTTTCTTTAGCCTAAATAATGTATACTTTATTAACCATGCCTCAATTAGTACCTTTTTTCTTTATTAATCAAGTAGTATTTGCATTTGCTATATTTGTAACACTTGTATTTATCTTCAGTAAATACGTTTTACCTAGATTTGTACGTTTATTTGCCACACGTGTATTCATAAGTAAGTTATAATGTATTAAATTAACTGTAAAAAAAAAAGGGTCTGTTTTTAAATCGGGTAAAATAACCCTTATTCAATATAATGGGGTTGTAGGAAGAGATCCTTTATAAGGTAAAAATGTCAAACTCAAGTCGTAGTTTATTCCAAGGTCATCCATTCCATTTAGTGTCACCTTCTCCCTGACCTATATTCACTTGTATAAGTCTACTAGATCTAACTACTTCAGGGGTTTTAAATATGCACGGATTTAAATATGCAGGTTACTGACTACCTCTAGCATTAATACTTTTAATTTCAAGTATGTTCTTGTGATTTAGAGATGTTATATCAGAGGG